>ERZ857480.52692-NODE-81495-length-256238-cov-31.0466_pt1 | contig 256238 bp, 249 predicted proteins | sample MGYA00519767_ERZ857480 | MGnify/ENA primary metagenome ERZ857480 (study PRJEB31778, sample SAMEA3449210) | human gut metagenome | biome: human gut; feature: human-associated habitat; material: faeces | place: United Kingdom | collected 2010/2012 ...
CACTGCCGGAAGGTATAGCCTATGCCTGCCCCCAAACTGCGCAGGGTGCCCATGGCACTTTGCCCACGGAACAGACACAGGAAGATGAACAGAGCCGCTACCAGCACCCAGGCGCCCAGAGTCAGCAGGACGATACCCTTCATCTGCTCCCGGAGGGCTTCCAGCTGGGGCTTGATGTGTTCATACCCTTCGTCCAGCAGTTGGACATTCTTTCGCACCTCTTCCGGCAGAGAATCCATAAAGGCCTGAGCCTGATCCGATTCCGTCAGATAGTAGCCCCAAAGCACCTGGGGAGTATATAAAATCACTTCCGTCTCCAGCTCTTCCAGCGTCCTGTAAATTTCATACTCCAAAACGCGTTCTTCCCAGCTGGCCTGCTGCTCCGGAGATCTTTCTATCACCGGGGTGGCGGCGGCAGACACAAACACCGTGTTAGGAGAGAAATAGTTGGCATATGTGTTATCATTCCATTCCAAGGAGCGATAAATCCCCACGATTCGATAGCTGATCTCCGGAGGCTCCTGCCGGGCTTCGCAGTCCGTTTGTAAATACCATTTTACACCCCCGCTGTAATAGTCTATAAATCCATCTGTCGCCACCTCTGCCCTATGCAGTCGCAGGGACAAGGTATCTCCTACAGAAAGGCCGTACCCCTCTGCCAACTCACCGGAGATCAGGCATACAGATTCCTGTTCTCCGGGTAAAATATGTCTGCCTGCAATAATTTGTGTGGCCTTGGATGCGAAAGTCAATATGTTTCTGGAATTTTGGGTAGTAATCACGCCCAGGCCGTTAGTCCCTTCCCGGCAATTTTGTATGATGTGGTACCAGCGCTGTCCCTCCTCCGTATTCAACCCGCTGGTACGGATAAAATCTTCCTCGCTGCCCGTATCCAATTCTTCTTCCCCCTGCAAAAGTACATAAGGATTTCCTACTGGGCTGGCAGAAGGCCGCACCCAAAGCGACATCCGCAGCATCTGCCGGTCATCGTCAAAGATCACATCCTTTTCTTCCACTGACATGGAATATATATCTTCTTCGGAAACAGTCTTTCCATCAGAAAACAAATAAAATGTCTTGTCAAGAACAGTGTAAATAATAGCGGACTGTCCATTGCCAACGCCATACAAAAGGCACCTGTCCCCTTCTTTCAGTCCGGTAGGGTTCTCCTCTTCTGTAGCAAAGGTCACATACACTTTCTGTTCCACCAGTTTGTCCATCGGCGACATATGGCTGGCCTGAGCCAGCACCTCGTCTATTCTGAAAATATATGTATAGGTGGGTCCTACCGTTACGTTTGGTTTGTCCTCTTCCTTTCCATGCCACGTGCTTTTTCCCGGTCCCACATACTCCGGAGAATACGGATCTCCCCCATAGCTGGCCTGTATTCTTTCCATCAGCGTCACGGATAATACCAAATTCTGATACTGTTTTTCCCAATACATGCCGCCCCCATCTCCGGACACATCATAATACCCGCCGCCCGCCGTTTCGATATATTTTGGTTTGGAGCGCAGGGGTAAAATGTTGGGAACGTATCCGGTATATACCCGCCGATCGTCTTTACTTAAATATGGATTTGCCACAAGTACCTGCAGCATCTTTCTGTATCCTTCAAAATCCATAGACATATAGCCCTCGCCTGCAAAGGCATATGCTTTTTGATCCACCAGCGGTATCGTCTGGAACATGTTTGTAACAGATTTCACCGTTCGCTCTACAGAAAAAGAAAGGCAGCAGGCAACGGAAAGCAACACCGTAGCTGCTGCCAGCAAAATGGCCAAGAGAGGAACTATACGGTTTCGAAAGAACAGTTTTATTGACAAGTTCGTCATAACAAGTACCCTCCGTTTTCAAATGACTATGGCCTGCATTAAAAAGGGAGGAGGACATTCCTCCCCCCTTTTCAAGGATTACCAGGGTTCATGGCAGGGAGGGCCGAAGCAGGGATAGGTGAAGTTCTGCTGCACATACCCACACGGAGAACAATATGCCTTGGCCGTATGCTGATTGTTCGCATGAGGAGAAACCGTATAGGTGTAAGAGTGATCTTCCAAACCACCCGGACTGGTAAAGCTTTTGGTTCTTTCCCCGCACGAACAACTTCTCACAATCACCAAAGTAAACTCATGCTTGGCTGTACCTGTGCTTCTAAAATTCGTTTTTGTTTCTGATACTATTGCTGAACTTCCTGTAATGGGATGGTTGGCGGCCGCGCATGTATTTGCCTGTACTACTACAAAATCAGTTTCTTCCGCATGGGTCGCAAAGGGGAGGATGCATACGCTTAGTATCAGCAACAAAGCTAAGGTAAAAGAAATACGTTTCTTCATTAAATGTTCCTCCTTATTTATTTTTTTGTAAGATCGATCTTCATTTATATAATAACAAGTGGCAAGTAATTTGTCAACAGTATTTTGTCTTAAATAGCTTATCCTGTCAAAGAACTTACACATATGATTTGGGGAGGAGGGAGGGAGCGCCCTCCTCCCACGGTCTGCAAGTTTCGGGGAACATACGAAACCTGCAATATGACACTTTAGTCTGGCTTTCCTACACGCTCCGCAAAAGCTTCGGCACCTTTCTGCGGGTCAGGCAGGCAAGGGTCACGGCACACAGCAGCAGAAACACTCCTCCCTGCGCAAGGATGGTCAGCGGCAGCATCCGGCCTATGTGGAGGGTATCCTTCACCTGCCGGTAGACCGTTTCTGCGGATTCCCCGCTGTGTCCCTGGGTCCCCTCATAGGGATTGTAGCCCTGTTCTGCCGCAGAGCCAAGGTCAGAGAATGCCTGATTGTATGCCTCTCCGTAAGAGGCTGCTTCAAACACCTTCTGTTCGATCTTGTCGTACAGTACGCCGCTGAGAACGCCGCCTACCCCTGCGCTGACCAGCCACAGGCACAGGCACAGCAGCAGCCACTGCCGGAAGGTATAGCCTATGCCTGCCCCCAAACTGCGCAGGGTGCCCATGGCACTTTGCCCACGGAACAGGCACAGGAAGATGAACAAGGCCGCTACCAACACCCAGGCGCCCAGCGTCAGCAGGACGATACCTTTCATCTGCTCCCGGAGAGCTTCCAGCTGGGGCTGGATGTGTTCATACCCTTCGTCCAGCAGTTGGACATTCCTTCGCACCTCTTCCGGCAGGGAATCCATAAAGGCCTGGGCCTGATCCGATTCCGTCAGATAGTAGCCCCAAAGCACCTGGGGAGTATATAAAATCACTTCCGTCTCCAGCTCTTCCAGCGTCCTGTAAATTTCATACTCCAAAACGTATTTTCCCCAGTTGGCCTGCTGCTCCGGAGATCTTTCTATCACCGGGGTGGCGGCGGCAGACACAAACACCGTGTTGGGGGAAAAATAGTTGGGGTATGCATTCTCGTTCCAGCCCATGGACTGATACATCCCCACGATCCGATAGTCTACCTCCGGGGGCTCCTGCCGGGCTTCGCAATCCGTTTGCAAATACCAGGGTTGTGTGCCTTCCGCGTTGATATATCCGTCACCCAGTTTTACCTCCGCCCTGTGGAGCCGCAAGGGCAGAGTATCCCCTACGGAAAGGCCGTATGCTTCCGCCAGCTCCCCGCTGATGATGCACACCGGCTCCGTATCCCCGGGGAGGACGTGCCTCCCGGCAATGATCTGGGCAGCCTTGGAGGCAAAGGGCAATATGCTTCTTGAATTCCGGGTGGTGACCACGGCAAGACCGTTGACCGACTCCCGGCAGTTTTGTATGATGTGGAACCAGCGGTCCCCCTCCTCCGCTCCCAGGCCACTGGATTGCAAAAAGGCTTCCCGGCTGCTCACATCCAGCGCTTCCTTCCCGGACAGGCGGATAAAGACGTTCTTTGAAAAATCAGAATCGGAAGTAAGGGACATCTGCAGCACCTCTTTGCCCCCGATCGCCTTTTCCTGCTCCTCCTCCGTCCAGGAATATGTCTCTGTATCTGTAACCATTTGCCCGTCCGGGAAAATGGTATACCGTTCCCCCAGAATGTTTTCAAATATTTGCGAGGCATGCCACCCTTCCCCGTAAAGCAGGCACCTGTCCCCCACCTTCAGCCCTGTGGGGTTTTCGGGCTCACAGACGAAAGTCACATATACTTTCTGTTCCGCCAGCTTGCTCAGGGGCGACAGAGTCTCCGTATCGGCTAATGCACGATCGATACGGCACACATACACATAGCTGAGATCATATATATAGTTGGGTCTTTCGTCCGGATCACCCAGCCAGGTCGACTTACTGGGGCCGATATATTCTTCGGAAAACGGATCTCCTCCTGTGCTGTTTTGGATCATCTCCAGAACCGTGCAGTCCAGCACCAGTTTTTTATACTGCTTTTCCCACTTCATTTTCCCTTCTTCGATATCGTAATATCCTTGTCCGGGAATTCCGATGGATTCTATATATTTCGCTTTGGAACGCAGGGGTTGAATCCCCGGAGCATAGCCCGCATAAGTCCTTCGGTCGTCCCGGGAAAGGTAGGAATTCTCCATAAAGCTGCGCACGGCAGATTCATAAACGGAGTCGTCCACCTCCCAGGTCACCCAGGAAGCACCGGTAGATTCATCGTAAAGCGTGCCTGCCGTTGCAAACTGTTTTAAGCCGGATACCAGGGGCACCGTTTGAAACATGCCGGTAACGGATTCTGCCGTTACTTTTGCGGAATAAAAAAGGCAGCAGGCAACGGAAAGCAATACCGTAGCTGCCGCCAGCAAAACAGCCATAAGAGGGACTATACGGTTTCGAAAGAACAGTTTCAGCGACAGGCCGGTCATATGCGCCCTCCTTTATTTACAGAATATGGAATATATTTGTGACTGTAGCATGTATACGCATATTCGTCAATACCGTGTATACGTATATGGTAAAGGTAAAGGGGAGGAGATCCCTCCTCCCCCTTTGTATCTGCCTTAATACGGCTCGTGGATAGAGGTGGGGGAAATGCAGTTTTTACCTCCGGGACAATCATAGGTATAACTGGTGGAATACGCGCAAAGCGGACAATATCTGGTCACAGTATGCTTCCCATTGTTATGGCCGGAAACAGACTCGCGAATTGTGTGTGCTTCATATACATCCGGCTTGGAATAATGTTCAATTCGAATCCCACAGTAACAACGTTTAGCATAATGTACCGTTTTACGATGCTGAGCAGTGCCTGCCGATACATAAACTACATTTCCCTGAATTTCAGTACTGGTCAAAGGATGTCCCTGCTGCTTGCATTGATCCGGAGTAAGTGCTTGTGGTGCTACCGTGTTTTCTGCCGCATGGGTCGCAAAGGGGAGGATGCATACGCTTAATACCAACAATACTGTCAAGGCTAAAGAAATACGTTTTTTCATTAAGTTGTTTCTCCCTTCTGTTTTTGTATTCAGAGCCCGGTCTCCGCCTATACTATACATAAGCCTTGTTGCGTTGTCAACAATATTTTGCATTAAATAGTATAAAACAAGAAAAGTATTTACACTATATTTGTACTTTGCTAAAATCATTACATCAAAAGGATTGCGAATACTACATGAAACACGAAATTACACAAACACAAAGCTATTTCAAAAAGGGGAGCGCGACCCTGTGCATCCTGGCCCTGCTTCGCCAGAAGCGTATGTACGGATATGAACTGACGCAAGCGCTGATCTCCATCAGCGAAGGCAAGTTCGTTTTGCCGGAGGGCACCCTTTACCCCATCCTGTACCGGCTGGAAGATTACGGCTATCTGATCCCTCACCGGGAACCGGCCGGCCGGCGCATGACGCGGGTGTACTACACGCTTTCTGCAGCAGGGGAAGCTTATTACGCCCAGCTGTTGGAGGATTATACTTCTATCCACGCCGGTGTGGAAAAAATTCTTTCTTGCAAACTGGAGGATGACGCATGAAACCCCGTAAGCTCTATTATCGGCACGTTCGCAAAGCCCTTCCCCCCGGAGGAAAGCGGCGGAAGGAGTATTTGCAAACCCTGAAGGCACGCATGGAAGAATGCCTGCCCCAGGATGCTTCCTACGAAGAATGCTGCCAGGCTCTGGGGAAGCCGGAAGAGCTGGCCGACGCCTACCTGGCCGATATCGGCTGCGCAGAGATCAACCGCCGGATGCGCCAGTCCCGGCTGGCTTTGGTTCTTGTGTGCGGGCTGATCGTGGTGAGTCTTATTGCTTTGGTTCTTACCATCTGGTATATAATCGTGGATAACAAAAAGTGGCAGGGTGATTATTCCATAATTATTGAGCCGCCTATTGAATGTCCTACTATCCCTGAAACAGATTCTACTATCGGAGACTGATATGAAAAAGCATCTTTCTTTTTGCCTTGTTGTACTTTTCCTGTTAATGTTGTTGCCAGTCTGCCCGTCCAGAGCAGAAGTTGCCGCTCCTGAAATTGTTTATTTTGAAGATGGCAGCTACATAGTTTTTACAGTGGAAGAATATTCCACCCGAGCAGCAAACACTAAATCCGGAATCAGGAACGGCAAACTTTATGATCCTAACGGCGGAGCTGTTGCTACTCTGACAGTACATGGCACCTTCCGCTATGACGGGACCACCGTGACCTGCACCGCCTCCAGCTATACCTACCAGATCCACAACAGCAGCTGGAGCTTTTCTTCCGGCTCAGCCAGCAAGTCCGGCAACACCGCCACGGCCAAGGGGACCTTTGCCCGCAAGGTGCTGGGTATCACCGTTGACAGCAAGACCCTGACGGTATCCCTTTCATGCGATAAAAACGGAAATCTTTCCTGAACATAAATAAAGGCCGCCGGAATTCGGCGGCCTGTTTTTTATTCCAGCTGCCCGGGCAGCTTTTCTTTTATTTTGGGCGGGAACTGCGCATCAAAAGCCTCAAAGGCCTTCGGGTCATTCCAGGCAACAAAATACCCGGCCGGATCCTTATAGGTGCCGGATACGCCCTGCAAAAAGCCCGGCTCCAGCTCCCGGATAAGGAAGTAGGGCACCACCTTGTCTGCCGGGTCTGCGTCCGCATAGCGTACCCCGCAGGTGCCGGCCGGCACAAACCCGGATTTTCCATAAAAACCGATGTTCCCCGTAATGGCCAAAGCCCCGGCCCCCATGGCCCGCGCCTGCTCCATGGAGTAATCCAGTAGCATCTTCCCATAGCCCTGCCGCTTATAGGCCGGAGCGATCCCGATGGGGCCAAAGGTCATGATGGGCAGCTTGCCACCCTTTGCCAGATCAATATGGGAGCGGACATATATGACCTGACCGATCAGCTCCCCGTCCTTTTCCATGACCAGATCCAGTTCCGGCACAAAATCCGGATCCGTCCGGTAGCAATGGAGCACATAATGCTCCATACACCCAGGCCGGTATACATTCCAGAACGACTCCCGGGTCAGGTTTTCTACGGCACGGTATTCGTTCTCTTTTTCTCTGCGAATAATGATTCCCATGGAACCTCCTTATTTCTTCCGATTGGTTTTGTTTGTTTTTGCGATCTGCTTGAATTTTTTCTCTTTAGCGGCCAGATAGTCCCGTCCCATGGCTGCCTGCCGGTTTTCCTCCAGCAGCTTGAGATAGGAGCGGTACCGCTTCTCCTCCAGCTCTCCCCGCTCCAAGGCCTGCCGTAAGGCGCAGCCGGGTTCCCCGGTGTGGGTGCAGTCATGGAACCGGCACCGGGCCGCCAATGCTTCCATATCCGCAAAGGCATGGGTCAGCCCCTCCTCCGCCTCCCACAGGCTTAGCTCCCGCATGCCCGGGGTATCAATGAGCATGGCGCCCCCGGGCAGACAGAGCAGTTCCCGCCGGATGGTGGTATGGCGGCCTCTGCCATCTTCGCCAACTGCTCCGGTAAGCTGCCGCTCCTGCCCCATCAGGCAGTTCATCAGGGTGGATTTCCCCACGCCGGAGGAGCCTACAAAAGCGGCCGTTTTTCCCGGTTCCAAATAGGGCAGCAGGGCTTTATATCCATCCGCTTCCGCCGCAGAGGTCACCAGCACCTCCGCCCCGGGAGCCGCCCGGCGGGCCTGCAGCAGGAGCGCCTCCCGCTCCGGGCACAGATCCCCTTTTGTCAGCACCACCACGGGCAGGGCGCCGCTCTCCCATCCCAGCGCCATATACCGCTCCAGCCGCCGAAGATTGAAATCCCGGTTCAATGCCATACATACAAACAGTATGTCCACGTTGGCTGCGACCGCCTGCTCCCCCCGGCGTGTGCCCGCCGCCTTGCGGATAAATACGCTGTTTCTGGGCAGCGCCCGTTGTATCACCGCTTCTTCCCCCTGCCAGGGCAGGGTCGTCACATAGTCTCCCACCGCCGGATAAGCGGCAGGCCCATCGGCTTCATACATAAACCGGCCAGATACCTGCCCATGACACTGACCCTCTGCACTCCAAAGACGGTACCGCCCCCGTTCCTGGGCCGTGACCCGGCAAAGGCATTCCCCCGGATACGCCTGAGCCAGAGCTGCAAAACGAACCGGCGGGTTCCACTCAGGCATACGCTTCCTCCTTTTTCAGCCGGGCTGAAATGCAATCCCGGGCCAGCTGTTCTATGGCCTGCTTTTCTTCCGCCCCGTCATACAGGGCGTACAGCAGAAACATACTGCCGTACAACGCTATGGCCTGCTTTTGGGGTTCCTTTTCCCCCATGGCCTGCAGCAGATCGGCCGTATATGCCGTCGGACCAGCCCCCAGATATTGCTGATACAGGGCCCCCATCTCCGGAGTGCGATACTGTTCCAGCGTCAGCATCCGGCGAAAAGCGGCGGCAAAAGGATCCTCAGTCCAATAGCGAAACTGCTCTACGCAAAAGGTGCAGAAGCTCTCCCGGGATGTCCGTTCATAAGCCTGCGGTATCTGGGCCAATGTTCCTTCCGGTACGCCGCCGGCCCTGGCCCGCTCCCCGTCTTTGGTTTCCATCCGCTTGACTATGCTTTCAAAAATAGCCCGCTTATTGGCATAATGCCGGTACAGAGCGCCTTTTGTCATACCCAGCGCCCCTGCAATGGTACTGACGGATACCGCCTCGTAACCATCCCGGGCAAACAGCTCCAATGCCGTCAATAAAATGCGTTCTTTTGTGTTTTCCATACCGCCCTCGTAAACGTTCGTTTACCATAGTATAGTAAACGTTCGTTTACTTGTCAAGTATGTTTTTGCATTAAAAAAAGCGGGATATTCCCGCTTTCTTTATGTGTGCCGTTCAATCCAGCCGCCAGATAGTTCGTATCCGTCTGCCTGCCATTTCCAGCAGGAAATTCCCTTCCAGCGTTACCGCTCCCGTTTCCCCTTCATACATAAGGAAGTACTCCGTATAGACATAGCCTTCCATGTACATGGCGGAATACACGTTTACCCCCAGCAGTTTGAAGTCTCCCTGTGCAAGGGGCGCCCGCATTGCGGCAGTTTGAATCAGGCGGGAAAAAGCCTCCCGCCGTTCCTGTATTTCCCGCCGCACCTGTTCATGAGCGGGCAGCGCCGTCTTTTGGGTCACCGGCGGCACCTCCACCAGATATGTATCCACCACCCCCACTTCCATGCATACCGGCAGTCCCTGTTCTTTGCAAAGCAGCAGCAGCGCTGCACCGGCATCATAGCACAGGGGCCGCACCGGCACCATGCCCTTGGGATCCTTCAGCCGAGTTAAAAGTCTGCCGCAGGCTCTTGCATATTTTTCCGGTGCCAATGCTTTCAATGCCATCAGCTCTACATATTGGGCCGTGCCTTCGATGCACTCTATGGCACTGTCATAAGCGTATTGAAGCGGGAATGCCGCTTTGCGCCCGGCGCGGATCTTCAAAAAGTGCCGGTAGCCTTCCGGTAGGTACGCTTCGCACAGGCCGGCCAGCGTCAGATCCTCCTCATACTTCATGGCAAAGTATTCCGGTTCCATGCCGTAAGTAAAAAGCGCTTCCATTTCTTTTGGAAACCGGCTCTCCCCCCGGGTGTACTGAAAGGCATGAAACATTTCGTGAACCAGCTTGGAAGCCAGAATATCCAAATCCGTTCCTTCCTCCAGCTTCCATATGGCGATCCAGCGTCCCTCATGCTCCAAAGCGGTATTGGCATAAAACCCTTCCGGGCGGGGCATCTGTTTTCCGTCTAAAACAGCAAACTCAGAATCATATATTGCAAAGGGACAGGGGGCAAACCCCGGCCAAAAAGAGTGGAAATCCAGTTGTTCCAACCGTTTCTTTACCTGCGCGCAGGCTTGCATCAATTCCATTTATTTCTCTCTGTTTGCTATTTTCACATACATATTCTCGGGTATCATGGGCACGGCCAACGCCCGGTGGAGAGCGGCCGGTATCTCTCCGGTGCGGGCATAGGCTTCCCCTGCCTGCTCCACCAGTTTTAAATACGGATGCGTCACACATTCCGCCGAAGGCACATTGAACAGCGGGGACTCCGCTACGGTCAGGATGGTGCTGTCTTTTCCGAACATCCGCTGAAATTGAAGCACCGCCGGTTCAAAGTTGTTTTCCCGCCCCGGAAACCCGCATCCGCTGAGCATGACATACTTCAGATGAGAAAAATCTGCCTGCTCCACATGCTCATACCGATCCTCCACCTTTCGCATGGCCATGGAGCTCAGGGGCAGTGTTCTTTCTATCAATGCTTTCAGCGGCGCCGGCATTCCATAGCAATACAGTGGAAAACTGAACAGCAGGATATCGCTTTGCAGAATCTTTTCCAGAATTGCCTGCATATCGTCCCGATGGATACAGGTTCCTCCGTTTCGCATGCAGGCAAAGCAGCCGGTGCAGTATTCTATATGTTTTTCGATCACCCGGATCTCTTCGATCTGCTGGGGGGCTGCCTGCTCCATTCCTCGCAAAAATGCTCTGGTTATGTGCATGGTATCGCTTCTTTTCCCCTTGGGAGAGCCGCTAAAAACCAGTATACGCGCCATTTTTATCCCCTTTCTTTTGTCTGTTATTCTGCTTATGATGTAAGCATATCTTTTCATTTCTCATCTGTCAATCACTTCTCCAGAGCGCAGACTTTCTCTGATATTCATTCCAGCTTAAACATTTTCCGCTCTGCAATTCCGGCATACAAAGAGCCTCTTGTCCGGCAGCTGTACTATCTGCCCCGGCTGGAAAAAATCTAAACGGTCTGCATTTCCACCTGCCCTCGAACCGCTTTAACCGCCATATGCGCGATTACCCTTTACCCGCCTTGCGCTGCACGGCAGAATAGTGTATACTGAACTAACTTTATTTATCCATAAGCGGAGATAGCGCATGACAGTAACAGCCAAGTTTGGTGGAAGCTCCCTTGCCGATGCCGAACAATTCAAAAAAGTCCTATCCATTCTTCAGTCAGACCCTGCCCGCCGATATGTGGTGGTCAGCGCCCCGGGAAAACGCCGGTCCGATGAAGAAAAGATCACCGACCTGCTGTACCGTACCCATCGGCTGTTTCAGGAGGGAGGCGACTGGCAAGCCCCCTTTTCCCGGATCGAAGAACGTTTTTTATCCATTGAACGCCAGCTGTGCCTGCCGCTTCAGATGGAAGCAGCTCTCAGGCATATACAAAACCGGCTCTGTCAGGGAGCATCTGCCGCCTATATGGCCAGCCGGGGCGAATATCTGACAGCCCGGCTTCTGGCCGCCGCAACGGGTTTCCCGTTTGTAGACGCCGGGGAACTGATTCGTTTCCATGAGGACGGCTCCTTAAACGACTCCGCCACACAAAAAGCCAGCTCTGCCCTGAAAGCGTATCCCTGCGCCGTGATCCCCGGATTTTACGGCACATATCCGGACGGAGAAATATGCACCTTCTCCCGGGGTGGATCTGACATCACCGGCTCCCTGGTCGCCCGGGCGGTGCAGGCGGAGGTATATGAAAACTGGACGGATGTGGATGGGATCCTTATGGCTGACCCCCGTCTCGTTGCCACTCCTCCCATTCTGCCGGCCGTTTCCTATGGAGAGCTTCGGGAACTGAGCTATATGGGCGCCTCCGTCCTTCACGAAGATGCCATCTTCCCCGTGCAGCGAGCCCGTATTCCCATTCACCTGCGCAATACCAACCACCCGGATCGTTCCGGCACCTGGATCGTCAACGATGGAGCGCTTTCCTCTTCTTTGCGCACCGGCGCGGTGACCGGGATCGCCGGGAAGCGGGGCTTTACAGCCATCACTCTCACCAAGGATGGGCTGCGCCGGCACCGGGACTTTGCCGCCAGGCTGCTGAATATTCTCCTGCGGTATGACATAGCCGTGGAAAGTATGCCTTCCGGCATTGATAATATCTCCGTCATCCTTCACGATTCAGACATTCGGGGAAAAATGGACGCACTGTACCATGATATTAAGGAAGAATTGCAGCCGGACACTCTGGAGATCGCCAGCTGCATAGCCCTCATCGCTACCGTAGGCAAGGGTATGGCCCGGAACCCGGGCATTGCCGCCCGATTGCTGAAAGCCGTGGCCCAAGCCGGGGTCAACGTGCGTATTCTGGATCAGGGTCCATCCGAAATGAATATTATCGTAGGGGTGGAGCAGCGTGATTTTGAAACGGCCTACCGGGCCATTTACTCCGCCTTCTGTTAAAATACCTGCCGCAGATATGGGGACTGAGCACCAAAGAACAAATCAAAAAGGTCAGAGCCAATCGGCTCTGACCTTTTTACATGAACATATAAATAAGCGGCAGGCAATCAAAGAATACCCTTTTCCTTCAGGACTCCACGCAGTTCCTGCACATCTCCGTGAAAAACGATGCCATCCATGCCTGCATGTTCCGCCCCTTCTATATTGGCAATGCTGTCATCAATAAACAGACATTCCCTGGGATCCAGTCCAAACCGCACATAGAACAGCTCATAGATCTCATGCTCCGGCTTTACCCGCTTTACAAAGGCAGAAACCATAGTTCCATCAAAGTATTGACTGCCAGGCACTCTGTTCCAGTACTCCGTCTGGCGGAAACTGGCGTTAGAAAGCAGATACACCCCGTATCCCTTTTCCTTCAGTTCCTTGACCAGCGCTTCCATGCCTTCCACCGGCAATATGGGCCGGTCCCACTGATCCACCAGCGCATGGACATAAGGATGGAGTCTTTCCGGCAGCCGGCAGCACATGCTGGCAGCGGCCGCCGCTTCGTCCATGGAACCACGGTCCATGCGGGCCCAATCCAGAGACTGATATACATTCCGCTTCAGCAGGAGCCTATCTGCCTCAGGCACGCCCACCGCCTCCAGAAACACATCCGGCTCAAAACGAAGCAGTACGTTGCCCATGTCAAACACAATGTTGCGATACATCAAACGATCTTTACCTTTCCTCTGGTTGCCCTGAACACAATGGCCAGGGAAATAATGGTGCTCACCGTCAGTATGGTGGCCAGGGCGGCAGCCGTGCCGTCACTCATACGCACCACTTCCTGATAAATAGCCACGGCGATGGTAGAGGTCTTGCCGCTGTACAACATAATGGAGCTGGAAAGCTCATTGATGCAGGTGATCCAGCTGAGCACCGCCCCGGACATAATACCGGGAAGCATCATTCTGGCTGTTACGGTGAAGAAGGTCTTCATGGGGGAAACACCCAGGTTAATGGAGGCTTCTTCCACAAAGGGATCCATCTGATACAGAAACGCGCTGCCCGACCGAACGGTATAAGGAAGCTTGCGGATAATGTAGGAAATGATCATAATGGCTGCCGTACCTACCAGCACCACCGGTTTGCGGTTAAAGGCCACGATCAACCCGATACCCAGCACGGAACCCGGAATAACATAGGGGAACATGATGAGCGTATCGATAAGATTGGCTACCTTGCCCTTTTTGCGCACCAGAATGTAGGATACCAGTATGCCTACAATGACGATGAACACAATGGCTACCAGAGAGAACACGTAGGTATTGCGGATATTCTGCCCCAGCCGGGCCATAATGGTCCTGTAGTTGTTCAAATTTATCCCTTTGATGACGCCGGAGAAGCTTCTTTCAATGAAGGACTGGCACACCACCACTACCTGCGGCAAGAAGGCCAGCGCCACCACTATATAAATAGGAAGAGAAGCCAAAAACCGCTTGCCACCCCTGAGCTTTGTCTCCTGAGGCGGGCGCAGGGAACTCATCATATAATTGCGCTTATCCACTACCAGCTTCTGGAAGGCCAGCATCAGCAGCGAGCAGAACACAATGATCACCGACAGGCAGGAAGCCATGTAGGGGTCTGTGGCGCTTTCAGACATGTACTCATTATATACCAGCACGGGAAGCACGGTGTAACCCTCCCCCAAAAGCATAGGAGTGCCGAAGTCCGCCAGGCAGGTCATGAATACCATGATACAGCCCGCCAGAATAGAGGGCAGGATCACAGGCAAAGTCACCGTCCATATCCGGCGGAGTTTGTTCATGCCCAGGTTCTCTGCCGCTTCCTCCAAAGAACTGTCGATGCTGTTCATGGCCCCGGAGGTATACAGATAGATATAGGGGAACAGATGCAGCGTAAACACAAATATAATGCCGCCCCGGCCGTAAATGGTAGGCGCTGTAAGACCGATGGCTCCAAAAAGCTTGGCCAGCAGACCCGCACGGCCCATGAGGATGATCCAGGAATAGGCCCCTATGAAGGGCGGGCTCATAAGGCTCATGATGATGAGGATATGCAGCACCTTTTTGCCGGGAATATTATACCGGGTCATCAGGTAGGCAATGGGTACTCCGATCAGCGTGGTGGTCAACACCGTAGAGAAACACACCACCATAGAACGAAGCAGTGTTTGATAATAGTAGGGTTTGGTGAAGAACCGATGGAAGTTATAAAAGGTAAAACCCTCCACCTTGCTGGAAAAAACGCTCTTGGTCAGAATGGTATAAAAAGGATATACAATGAACAGACACATGACCACAATGACCAGTATCTTCGTGAAAAACCAGAAATCCGGCTTCCACTTGCTTCCCGTGGTCCGTTTCACAGGCTCAGCACCTCCTCATTCTCCGCCTCATAGAGGCTGATGCGCAGCGGATCAAAGCGCAAATGAACCTTTTCTCCGTTTTCATGAATGATGTTGGTATCCTTGGTGTACTCATTTACGATCAGGTTCTGTCCATCCTCCAGCTGTACTTCGTATTCAATGAAGTCCCCCAGGAAGGTGGAAAAGAGCACCGTGCCAGGCATCCCTTCCTCACTGAAAAACAGCTGCTCCGGCCGGGCAGAGATCTTAGCCGGGCCGGAATAGGCCCGACGAACCGGTACGCTGATGTTCAGCTCATTCTGGATGCTCACTTTGGCCTCTCCGCCCTGAGGCGCCTCCACCTGGCAGTCCAGGAAATTACTTACGCCAATGAAGCCCGCCACAAAGGGATTCTGGGGCTTGGCATAGATCTCGTTGGGGGTGCCTATCTGCATAATATGGCCGTCCTTCATAACGGCAATACGGTCGGAAATGGCCAGAGCCTCCTCCTGATCGTGTGTCACATAGATGGTGGTGATGCCCAACCGCCGCTGCAGTTTTTTGATAACGGAACGCATCTGCACCCGAAGCTTGGCGTCCAGATTGGAAAGGGGCTCATCCATGAGCAGTACGCTGGGTTCTATAACAAAGGCACGGGCCAGCGCTACCCGCTGCTGCTGGCCGCCGGAAAGCTCGTTGGGCTTGCGGTCTGCCAGATGGCTGATCTGCACCAGTTTCAGAGCCTCGTCTACCCGGGGTTTGATCTCGTTGGCGGGAATGTGCCGGGCCTTGAGGCCATATGCTACATTGTCCCGTACGCTGAGATGCGGAAAAATGGCGTAGTTCTGAAACACCATGCCGATATCCCGCTTATGGGCGGGCACGTCGTTGATGCGCTTGTCTCCAAAATAAAAATCGCCGCCTTCAATGGAATTGAAGCCTGCGATCATGCGCAAAAGAGTGGTTTTCCCGCAGCCGGAGGGCCCCAGCAAGGTAAAAAACTCCCCCTCCCGGATGTCCAGTGATACCCCATTCAAAGCGGTAAAGTCCCCGTACCGTTTTACAGCATCTCGGATAATGACTTGGTTGCTCATAGCATGTCCTCCAGATAAAGATTGCAAGCCTGTTTGGCGGCAGGCCCTCCGTGGGATCCGTATACCCTTGGGGCATACACCGGATGCACCGGCCCATGCCCCAGGAGTATCCTTCATGCAGGACGGGGGAGGCACCCAAAGGGGTGCCTCCCCCGGTACTGCTGGGTTCGACAATAAGCAAAAGCTTAGCCGACGGTCAGATCATTGAACTTCTCCTTAATGGCATCCCGGTTCTGGGCGGCATAGGTGAAGTCATAGTTGCCCACATTGCACTCATCCAGGGGAGCCAGGCCCTCGGGGGTCAGGTCGCTGCGGACGGGGCGGCGCTTCCAGTCAGCATTCTGGGCCTTCTGGCACTCCAGACTGGTGACGAAATCGATGAACAGCTTGGCGTTCTCGGGATTGGGGCAGTTCTTGATAAGAGCCACGCCATCGGGAACGGCAGAGTTCTTCTCGGGATAGAGGAAGCCGATGTCGGGATTATCGGCATACAGCACAGCAGACTTTTCAATGGTCACGCCCACGGCATATTCGCCGGAAGCCACCAGCTTATGGCAGTTGCCGGAAGAATCCAGGATCTTGCCATCCAGATTCTCGATAAAGCGCTTTACCATATCCCAACCTTCGTCGATGGTGGGCTGGCTGAAGAGCATGGTGCACAGCTGGGTGTAAGCGGAGCCGGACTTGGAGGGTGCGCAGTAAGCGATCTTGCCCTTGAGGGCGGGGTCGCAGAGGCCTTCCCAGGTGGTGGGGACGTCCTTCTCGTCGATGAGGGTCTTATTGTAAATGAAGACCATGGGCAGGGGGCTCTCGCCGATCCACTTGTCATCTGCATCCTTGTAAGCATCACCGATCACATCGTCGTTGGCGCAGACATAGGCTTCAAAGTAATCGGTATAAGCAGCCAGAGTATCGGCACCGCCGCCCCAGAGAACATCACCCTGAGGATTGGCAGCTTCTGCCACCAGACGCTGGCACAGCTCGCCGGTACCGGCGGCAATGACTTCTACCTCAATGTTGGGATACTTTTCCCGGAACTGGGCTACGCCTGCATTCAAAGGATCGGCATCATGGGGAGAATAGACTACCAGCTTGCCGGTGTAATCGGCATCAGCCTTGGCGGCGCCGTCTGCCTTGTTGTCGGCGGGGGTCTTGTCCGCATCGCCGCTGGTGCAAGCCACCAGACTCAAAGCTACCATGAGAGCCAGAACCATACAGAGAATCTTCTTCATAGTTTTCCTCCTTTTTAGTGATCCCAACGGGATTCTGTAGGTATTATATCAAATTATGAACAAATTGCAATATGCGGTAAAAAAGTTGTTAACCGGGGCTGACGCTTTTTTTGTCTGTTTTTTTGAAGATATTGCGTCCCGCCCTTTCAGCCTGTATACTGATGCCAGATATGAAAAAGAGCTTTCTTATTTTAAATATGTGTGCATGCGCCCTGCTGGGGCTCATGGGCTGTGCCAGAACTGCCGTTCCGGAGGCTTCGGCCTCTCCTACGCCTCATCGGGTGGAACTTTCCTTAACGCATCTGCCCACCCATTCACCTACACCCCGGCCTACGGCCAGCCCTTCTCCTTCCCCTACACCGGCGCCTACCCCCAGGCAGCTGGCTCCGGAGGAAGAAAGCCCCCTGGCCGCCCAGGTACAGCAGCGGCTTATGGAACTGGGATATCTGCAAACGGAGGCCCCGTCCGGCATCTGCGATGCAAAAACCCGGGAGGCCATGGATAAGTTCCTCTGGCAGACGGAGTCGGAAGAGCAGACCCCCGACGAAGGCTATGGAGAAGCTGCCATTGCCGCTCTTCTTGCCCCGGAAGCACCTGCCTTTGACGAATTCCTGTATCTGGCCCCCACTATCCGTATGTCTTTTGCGGAGCTTATCGGGGATAACGGAGACTGGGAACTGCCCCTGGGCTACCCGCCTGCCGATACCTATCGCATCATCGTAGACATTGCTCATCAGGTGACTATGGTCTACACCCGGGACGAAGACGGCGCCTATACGGTGCCCGTGCGGTATATGCTCTGCTCCACTGGCCTGGGGAGCCGGACGCCCGTAGGCACCTTTTCCATGGGAGCTTACCGGCTGCGCTTCAGCCTTTTCGACCGGGATGGACGCTACGGCCAATACTGGACCCAGATCCGCCGGGCCATTTACTTCCACACCACCCTGTATACCCGCCGGGACGCCGCCAGCTATCAGGCTTCCACCTTCAGGGAACTGGGGGAAAAGGCTTCTCACGGATGCATCCGGCTGACCGTTCCCGATGCCAGATGGATGTGGTATCACATTGCCCCTGGCACCAGTTGTACCATACGGCAGGGGGATCCCTCAGACAAAGAAACCGCTGCTATTCGGGCAAAGCTGACTCTGGCCCAGCCCCCGGCCGAACAGCTGAAGCTGGTACCCGGCCAGATACCGGACACGGACAATTATAAGTATCTGACGCTCTCTCACGAAGTGCCCTTTGTGCAGGGTTCTCAAAACGGAAACTGAGCCCCCTATACATACAGCAAAAAGCTCCCCCAGCCGACAGCACTGGGAGGAGCTTTTTCATTGAGTTTTACAGCATATGCATTTTGAGGTTACAGAGCTTCCCACCGGGCCGCCCCTTTGGTAAGCAGCCGCCGGTGCAGCAGCAGAGCAGCCACCCCCAATACCACCGCCGTCAACAGCAGATAGATCCGGCAGGAAATATACTTTTCCAGCATGAATCCCCCTGCCGTCAATAAGAAGGCCAGCACCCAGGAACCGAACAGGCAGATCATGGCGCTCATATTCTGCTTAATAGGTACGATCTCCGAAGTCCAGTTCAAATTTGGATTCCGCAGATCCAGCAGAAGCCCCGCTTCCGCCCACAGCCATATAAAGCTCAGCACTGCAGCGGCACCGGTAAGGCACTCCACCCAGGGCAGCCGCAAAGCGATCCAGCAGGCAATTAGGCAAAGCATGGCGGGGATCCCCGTCAGCAGCATATGCAGCTTACTCTTTGCCCGGAGCACCTGTTTTGCCGATACAGGCGCCGCCCGAAGGATCCACAGCTGTCTGCCCTCCAGCGACACGGAGGGTGCCGTGATAATATTCATGGATGCAATCAGACACACTACACCGACCGCCACCGCTGGAACAAGTTCCTGCAATGTTGGAATGCTGTCTCCAATGGCTTCCAGTGCCTGCCGTATGACCGGCCCCTTGAGCAGAACCGCCACTGCGCCGATGGGCATCAGCAAAACGCCCAGTCCGCCGTTGAGCATATAAGCGGGGCTGTTTATAAACCGTTTCCATTCCCGTTGAAGCAAAGCTCTCTGCAGGCTTTGGGGGCGCAGGTACACCTTCCGGCTGACCTGCTTTTCTCCTCGGGAGGCCGCAGTGGCCAGACGCATAAAGCTTTTGGACATGACCCAGACGGTCAGCGCCAGCAGCCCCAGAGCTATCAGGGTGAACAGGAGCATATATAGTCCGTTTCCGGCAGCCCCCATGCCAAAGGCATAAAAAGGCCATGCCCAGATGCGGAGCTTTTCTCCCACGCTGGCGGCATTGCTGATCAAATACTGCATAAAGCTGTTCAGCTTAAAGTAGCAGAAGTAATACACACCCAGAAATGCCAGCGTAGCCAGTACCGAAACGATGCTTCTATGCTTGAGCTTTCCGGCTACCAGAGCCACCAGATACCCCAGGGCACAGGTAAGGGCCACCACTACCGCCCCCAGCAGGAACAGCAGCAGCAGTGAGAACACTATGGCAGCTGCCCCGGGCCGTGCTACGAACCAATAGACAATGGCTGCCGGCAGATAGACCATACCGCTGTACAGCATGGCCATGGCGTATACACCCACCATGCGGGAAAGCAGAATGTAGGCAGGAGGTATGGGCATAGACAGCAGCATATCGTTGTCCTTCCCCTGATACAGGCCGACATAAGTATTGAATACGCTGCCGAACACCCCCATGGCCAGAGCCATCAGACCCATAATGGCAAAGAACAGCCAGTCCATGCCGCTATTTATCATGTTCTGGGCCAGCAGCAGGGCCATACCGCCGAAAAATACCGCCAGAAACAGTATCAGTACCACAAACAGGGTAATACAGCCGGCGGCCTTCCCCCGGCTGCGCCGCTTCCCCGTTTTTCTGTCTATAAAATAAGAACTGTTCAGCTCAAAAAGCTGCTTTTTTATCAATGTGCGAATCATTCTTCCATCTCCAGAAAAACGCTTTCCAGGGATTCATCGCCCTTTACTTCCTCCATGGTACCGGAGCGGATAAGCCGCCCATCCTTGATGATGGCTACCTTGTCGCAGAGCTTCTCTGCCACTTCCAGCACATGGGTGGAAAAGAAGATGGCGCCGCCCTGATCGCACAGGGTGCGCATCATGCCCTTCAGGGTATGAGCTGCCTTGGGATCCAAACCCACAAAGGGTTCGTCCATAAGGATCAGCCGGGGTTGGTGAAGCCATGCGGCCATAAGAGCCAGCTTCTGCTTCATGCCGTGGGAATAGGCGCCGATGGCCTGCCCCAGATCCTCCGTCATGTCAAAAGCCTGGGCGTAAATGGCGATACGCTCCTGCCGCTGGGCAGCGCCTACTCCGTAGATATCTCCCACAAAGTTGAGATACTCCGTCCCCCGCATAAAGGCGTACAGCTGGGGATCATCCGGTATATAGGCCATGCGCTGCTTGCAGGCAATGGGGTCTTTGGCAATATCTACTCCGTCCACCAGGATCCTGCCGGAATCAAAGGGCAGTATCCCCGCCACACTTTTGATGGTGGTGGTCTTTCCGGCTCCGTTATGGCCGATAAAACCGTATACCTCTCCGGGCGCAATATGCAGGGACAGATCATCCACTGCTTTTTTGCTCCCATAAGCCTTGGTCAGATGCTCGATTTTCAGCATAATTGTATTCCTTCCTCTTCTTTATCCAGTGTTTTTTCCTTCTCCATGATTTCAAAGCCGAAGTGCAAGCAAATCCTCTCCGCCGCTTCCTCCGGGGAAAGTGCACTATTGTCCAACCGCAGATAATTTGCAAAGGGGATCTCTCCCGCCCGGCTTATCAGACGGTATTGGGCATCTTCGCTCAACAACCGCCGCTCCGATACGGCAGTATCCCGCTTGCTGGCCTTGTGGAGCAGCCGGTTCTCCGTTCTGTTCCGTTCCAGGCGGATCTTTTGGGGCGCTGTCAGCTCCACACAGTATGTTTCCGTCCCTCTTTGGGCAAACATCTCTTTCAGAGAAAGTATATACGCCCCATCTTCCGGCTGGTCAAAGGCCCACATAAAGGTAAAGATCAACCCGGGCAGCTCCGTTTTGAGGAATTCCTCAAAAACCACCTGCCGCAAGCGCTGCACCGCTGTTCCGTTATACGTTCCAAAGACTTCTATGACCGGTTCGATCATCATGTGATTATGGAACAGCCGCAAGCCCGTTTTCTTTGCCAACGCCTGCCCCACCGTCATCTTGCCTACGGCACCGCTGCCCACCAGCAATACCAGTTTCATGCGCCCCTCACTTTGATATCATTTTGATATCTACAATTTTAGTACAGGCAACGCAGTTTGTCAATAGTTGGAAGCACGGTTTTCAGAAAAATCCATGCAAAACAGTATCCCCTTCCTTATTAAAAAAGACGGGGCCCGCCCGTCTTAAAAAGATTGTCCCGCCCGGTTCCACTGCCGCAGCAGTGGCAGAAGTTCCTCATATAAAGCTTCCCGGCTCTCCGGGGTAACTGTATACCGCTTTGCCTTTGGCATGGCCCTGACAGCATTGAGAAACGGCGCATCAAAACGATGCTTCACGGCGGCTATAACAGGGATATCCCCCTCCAGCGCCTCCAGCACCGCCCGGGTAAAAGCTTCCGCTCCCGCTTCCATAAAGCCCAGTTCATCCATTACAAGGATGCCGCCGGGCCGGGCCTCCCGGATCAATCTTGTCCCCAAACCGTTGAATACTTCCAGATGCAGTTCCCGGCAGCGGCTGTCACAGGTCCCCACCAGATTTTCCCGGCCATATACCCTGTTTTCCATGGGCTCTCCGGCAGGATGGATGTATACCGGGTAAGACGGCTCCGTCCTTTCCATCCGGGTCATAAAACCGTAAACGGGCAGCCTGTTTTCCTGAAGCAGGCGGCGGATCAGGGTGCTTTTGCCCACCTGACGCTCTCCGCAAAGTAAAATATGCATGATGCTGCATTCCTTTCTGATTTATGAAAAATTGTAGGAATCTTTTCGTTTTCTGTCAAGGGCGGGCCGCATTTTTCTTGACAGGCCGCACCGGACTTCGTATACTGTATCCGTATCGTGATATTTTATTAAGAATAACGAGGAGGCACCATGCAGACAGAGCGGAGCAGAGCCATGCTGATCCTTCCCCTGTTGGGAGGGATTCTGCTGCTGGCCTTTCTCTTTTCTTTTATATGGGGCCGCTATGATGTACCGTTTCATGAGGTGCCCCGGATCCTTCTTAATGCGCTGCTTTCTCCCTTTTCTTTAGGCCTTTCTCCTACCTGGACAGAGAATATGGCTGTGATCGTCATAAACATTCGTCTGCCCCGGATCCTTTTGGCTTGTCTGGTGGGCGGGTGTCTTTCCATGGCGGGGGCGGCCTTTCAAAGCGTGTTTCAAAACCCTATGGCAGCCCCGGATATTCTGGGGGCCTCCTCCGGTGCCTGCTTTGGGGCGGCGTTGGCCATTTTGCTTAACTTTTCCAAAGGCGGCATCACCGCCCTGTCCTTTGTCTCCAGCCTTGTAACCGTAGCTCTGGTATATCTCATTGGCCGCCAGGCCCGCGGCAGCCGCCGGATCGGTATTCTCCTGGCAGGGATCATGGTGGGTTCCCTGTTTTCCTCCGCTACCAGCTATGTAAAGCTGGTGGCCGACCCCAACAGCCAGCTGCCGGCCATCACCTATTGGCTCATGGGCAGCCTGAGCGGCGCACGGCTTTCTGATATTGCCTTCGTCCTATGGCCCATGCTGCTGGGCGCGGTGCCCCTGCTGCTGCTGCGCTGGCGCCTGAACCTGCTGACCATTCCCGAAGAAGAAGCACTTTCCATGGGCGTGCGTATCCACGTCCTGCGGCTGTGCGTTATTCTTTGCGCCACCCTGCTGACGGCTTCTGCCGTTTCCGTTTCCGGCATGATCGGCTGGGTGGGTCTGGTGATCCCCCATCTTTCCAGGAAACTGGTGGGGCACAACGGAAAATACCTGCTGCCCGCCTCCTTGCTCATGGGGGCACTGTTCCTGCTGCTGGTGGATAACCTCTCCCGGAATCTTTTGGCTGCGGAACTTCCTATCGGCATTCTCACCGCCTTTGTAGGGGCGCCCTTCTTTTTGTATCTGATGACCAGAAAGGAGGCGTGTCTGTGAAGCTGCAAGCCCGCTCTCTCAGTTTTTCTTACATAAAAAGCGTGCCGGTGCTTCAAAATATCTCCTTTGCACTGGAAGAAGGGGAACTTCTTTCCGTGCTGGGGCCTAACGGCGCCGGCAAAAGCACGCTGTTTCGATGTATTCTGGGGCTGCTGACAGGGTATACGGGAGAGATCCTGCTGAACGGAATAGATCTGCACACCCTTTCTCCCGGGGAACGAGCTCGGGCCATGGCCTATATCCCGCAGCTTCACACACCGGTTTTTGGGTATACGGCGCTGGATACGGTGCTGATGGGGCTTTCCCGTTTTATAAGCCCTCTGTCGCAGCCCGGCAGGTCCCAACGGGATAAGGCCATGGAGGCGCTGGCTTCGCTGGGGCTGGAACCCCTGGCGCAACGGAATTTTACCCGGCTTTCCGGAGGAGAGCAGCAGCTGGTGCTCATTGCCCGTGCCATTGCTCAGGACGCATCCATTCTTATCATGGATGAGCCTACCGCCTCTTTGGATTACGGGAATCAGTACCTGGTATTGGAACAGGTAAAGCAGCTTTCCCAGCGGGGATATTCTGTGCTGTTGTCCACCCATAATCCCCAGCATGCCCTGACCTTTGCAGACCGTCTTCTGGCACTGGAGGGGCACCGTGTAGCTGCGCTTGGCCCCTGCCGTCAGGCTATGACCCCCGCCCTGCTGGAACGGCTCTATCACATGGAAGCCCGAATCGTGGAAACGGAACAGGGGCCCGTGCTTCTTCCCCTCAGGCGAAAGGAGACGCCGTGAGCTTTGCATGGACACCGGAGCGGGTGCGGTTTATGGCAAATGCCGATGCCCATACGGACTATTACCAGAAACTGGCCCGCTGGCTGGCCCCCTGGCTGCCCAAAAACGGCCATGTTTGCGATGCGGGCTGTGGTCTCGGTTCGCTCTCGCTGGCACTGCTGCCCTATGTGCAAGAGGTAACGGCAGTAGACCGGAGCCCTCTGGCTCTGGCGGAACTTCGGGCAAAAAAGCAGAAGAATAACCGGAATGCTCTAGAGATTTTGCAGGGAGATATCGCCTCCCTGCCTCCCAGGATTCCCTATGACGCCATGGTGTTCTGCTTCTTTGGCGCTATGTCGGAGATACTGTCCATAGCAAAAGCCCAATGCCGGGGTCAGCTGTTTATTCTCAAAAAAAACTACCTTACCCATCGCTTTTCCGCTGGAAACATCCCCATGGAAGGAGATCGGTTTGACCGCAGCAAGGCCCTTCTTGCAAAGCTGGGCATCCCCTTTGAAGCGGAAGAGCAGTCTTTGGAGTTGGGACAGCCTCTGGCCTCGCTGGAAGAGGCCAGACAGTTTTTTACCCTGTACAGCCGGGATAAAGCCTCTTCCGTTTTTACCGACGCTTACCTGAAAAGCCGCCTGGTGCCGGGGCACATTCCAGACTTCCCCTGGTATCTGCCTCAGGAGAAAAAAGTCGGCCTTATACGCCTTCATACCCGGGACATCCCGGAGAATATAGAAGATATACTTGTTAAAGGAGAAACAGAATGAAAAAGATCCTTGCACTGCTGCTTTCCCTGCTGGTGCTGCTGTCTATGGCCGCATGCGCAACTGCGCCCCAGCAGGCAGAAGCCACGGCAGCCCCCGCCGCAGAAGCACCTACCGAAGCACCTACTCCCGAACCTCAGTCCGAAGCCCGTTCGTTCACGGATTCTCTTGGCCGGCAGGTAGAACTCCCCGCCCAGTTGGATAAGGTAGCACTTTCCGGCTCCCTGTCCCAGATCGTGCTTTTTGCCATCTGCCCGGACAAGCTGGTTGGGATCGCCACCAAATGGGATGAAAGCGCCGCAAAGTTCTTTGATGCAAAGTACTATGATCTTCCCCTGCTAGGCCAGCTTTATGGCGGCAAGGGAGAACTGAATCTGGAAGCTCTTCTTGCCTCTGAAGCACAGGTGGTCATCGACGTGGGCGAGCAGAAGAAAAATATGACTGAAGATCTGGACGCTCTGCAGGAACAGACCGGGATCCCCTTTGTTCATATCGATGCCTATACCGCTTCCGTGGGAGAAACCTACCGGATTCTGGGCGAACTGCTGAACATGCCCGAAGAAGCCAACGCACTGGCCGATTACTGTGAAGCTACCTATGCCAGAATCCTGGATATTGCCAACAAGGTAGAAAAAAAGCGGCTGCTGTATGTTTCCGGTGAAGGACAGCATGTCATTGCCCAGGGTTCCTTCCACGCAGAGATCATCGACCTGCTGGCAGACAATCTGGCTGTAGTAGACGAACCCTCCTCCAAGGGCACAGGTAACGAAGTGAGCATGGAACAGATCCTTGCCTGGGATCCTGACTATGTGATCTTTGCTCCCGGCTCCATTTATAGCACGGTAAAGGATGACCCCGCCTGGGCCGCCGTTACCGCCATCAAGGAAGGACAATATTATCAGGCTCCCTTCGGGCCCTACAACTGGATGGGCTTCCCCCCCTCCGTGCAGCGGTATTTGGGTATGCTGTGGATGGCTAAGACCCTGTACCCCGAAGCGGCCGACTACGATCTGTATGAAGAAGTCAAAACCTACTTCCGTCTCTTCTATCACTGTGATCTGACTCAGGAACAGTTTAACGATCTGGCTTCCGCCGCTTGATCCTGAAATGCAGCGAAGCTGCCTGACGCATAGGTTCAAGCAGCTTCGTTTATAATACGTTGTACAAAAGGAGTACACATGGAAAAAATATTCACTGCCCTGCTGTATGAGCTGGAAAAGGGGCACGACTGCATACTTGTGAGTATCGTCTCTGACCGTGGTTCCGCCCCCCGTGGAAAGGGCTCTCAAATGCTGATCAGTGGAGAAGGGCGGGTACAGGGTACCATAGGCGGCGGCGCCGTGGAAAAATATTCCGAGGATATGGCCCGCTCCCTGTTGCCGGAAAAGCGCTCCGCCCTCCACCTTTTCACGCTGCGTACCAACGACCGCGAAGACATTGGCATGGTCTGCGGCGGGGACGTGCTGGTGCATTTTCAGTTTATTGACCACAGCGAACCCGATTGGGCGGCTTTTGCCGGGGAACTGCTGGCCCGTATCCGTGGACAGCAACCGGGCTGGCTGCTGCTGTCCAGGAATGGTGCGTTTCCAAAGCTGGCTCCCACCCCGGAAGCGGAAGCTTTTTCCCTGCCCTTGCCTTTAGGGGAACGGGCATACATTTTCGGCGGAGGACACATCGCCCTGGCTCTCACGCCTCTGCTTGCTTCTATAGGCTTCCGGGTAACGGTTATGGACAATCGACCCGAATATGCGGATCCACAACGCTTTCCGCAGGCGGAAGCAGTTGTCTGTGGAGATTATACCCGGCTGAGGCAGTATTTTACCCTGACGCCCGAGGACTATGCTATTGTCATGACCAATGGACACAGCTTTGATTATGAAGCTGAAAAGCAGATACTCCTGGGCGACTTTGCCTATCTGGGTGTCATTGGCTCCCGCAAGAAGACCGCCGCTGTCAACGCCAAACTTCTGGCAGACGGTCTGTCCCAAAGCCTGCTGGATCAGGTGCATACGCCCATCGGACTGCCCATTCTGGCCGTGACCCCCGAAGAGATCGCCGTAAGCATTGCTGCGGAAATGATCCTTGTCCGGGCCCGGCGGCGGGAACAGGCCGGCAGCGCCCCCTCACATGCCTGTCCCATGCACTAAAAAGCAGGAATACTGAAATGCGCTTCATGTTGTAAGCCGTCTTAGTATAGGAAAGCTCCTCTGCAGGTATGCGGAGGAGCTTTTTATAACGTCTTACCATTTTTACTTCAATTCACAGCGCCATGCATCCCCATCCTTACGGTAAAAGAACTCACTTAGATCGTTTTCCCGAAACACACGAAACGTATCACGCATATCTTCTGCCGCAAAAGGCCGGTCGAAAACGGTCTCCATATCCGCCCACCAGACTTCGCCTTCTTCGGAAACTCGAAGAGTTCCCTCAAAACGGTCCGTCATGTACAGCAGAACCACATACCGCACCTGTTCTTCCACCCAATCCTTGATGCCGCATAACCGGGGCGCAGATATGGTCAACCCCGTCTCTTCCCAAACCTCCCGGATGACTGCTTCCGTGAAGGATTCTCCTTCCTCCACATGGCCGCCGGGAAAGGCAATACCGGGCCAATCCTGCTTCTTTCGCTCCTGCACCAGAACTTTACCGCCGCTGCAGATCATGCACATATTCATAAACACGGTGGGTTCTGTTTTTCTCATATTCCGTCCTCCGTTTCGTCTGGCTTTATTTCTTTGCTTTCCATGATAACATAAAAAGCCGTTCCGTTGCTGTACCGGTTTACCCCTGCGGATTTCATAGTAGCCACCGCTGTTTGAAATCAGTATTCGAAGGTGTATGCCCGGAAAGAAGCTGTCTGCCGGGAAGCGGCAGGCGGGGCGCACTGCATGCCCAAGGGCACGCCTGCGGGGTATTTCCCCGCAGAGTTCCGACGGCAAAGCCGCCGGAACGTGCGCCCCGGGACTTTCGTATGCAGACCAGTCCCGGCTTCCTGCGCTTTTCCCACAGATGCAGAGTCAGGCCACTCCCTGAGGACGTTTCTTCATAAAAAATCCGCCCCGGAAGTTTTTCCAGGGCGGATCTTCATTTTTTATGAATTACAGGGTCGGTTCCGTCCATTCATTATTGGAAGAACCGCTGGAAGAGCTGCTGCCGGAAGAGGAAGCCTTGATCTTCTTTTCGCTGATCTGGCTCTTTTCCATAAAGCCCAAGGTCTTGTCCACCTTAACCAGGCACACATCCCCCACTTCATCCAGCACCTGCACCCGGGTATTCAGTTTCAGCGCCTTGATCTTTCCCAGCATGCGGTAGTTATCGCACAGCAGAGCGTCCTTTTGGGAATACCCCTTCCAGGTCTTATAGGCTTCCTGGCTGTCCTTGCGAAGCATATCTGCGGGAGCTTCCCCTGCAAAGCTTTCATAGCTTACCTTGGCAAACTTCCCTGCCTCATCCACCGCTGCAAAGATCTCTGCGCTCTTGCTGCCGCTCATGAAGCAATAGTACAGTTCCACACCATCGGCCAAAGCCGTAGCATTCACCGGGAATTTTACTTTTTTGGCGGTGCTGAGCTTTATGATACCGCCGCTTACCTCCAGCGTAATATCCTCACCGTCATTACCGGTAGAACCGCTTCCGCCGCTGCTGCTGCTTCCGCTGCTCTTTTTGGCTGCCTTGAACTTGCTCTTGCTCACATCCCGGGCGTGCATATAGCCTTCCGTACCGTCCGCCTCTACCAGCATGGTAACGCCCAGATCCGCCTTTACGGTAACTCTGGCGTTGAGATCCATGGTTTTCAGGGTCTTACCATCCATGTAAGGGGAATCGCTGAGCACGGCATCCTTCTGCGTATAGACCTTGTATTCCTTAAAGGTCTTGGCGCCTTCCAGACGGACCAGCCGCTTTTCCACCAGCACTTCCTGGCCGTTGTAAGTGGCCTTATAATAGAGCTTGTCTTTTTCGCCGGTGATCTCCAGGGTGTCTCCCTTAGCCAACCGTCCCGCGATCAGCCCAAGGCCGTCTGCCTTTGCCTTGCCGGGTTCGCCCGTAGGTTCCGGCGTGGCAGTGGGTTCCGGTGTGGCAGTTGGTTCCGGCGTGGGAGTAGGCGTAGGCGCAGGCGTGTCCGTCGGCAGCGGAGTAGGTGTATCCGTGGGAACGGGCGCGGGCGTATCCGTCGGCGCCTGTGTGGGTGCCTGGGTTGGTGCTTGGGTCTCTATGGGAGCGTTCGGCTCCTGCCCGCAGCCTGCGCTCACCAGAAGCACTGCGCAAAGCAGGAAAAACAGGATTCGCTTCATGCTTCTTCAGTCTCCTTAGTTTTTTTTATATTCTGCATCATAGGTATTGCCGTAAGCGGCCCGAATGATGCCCCAGATATATTCATAAGCAGCGGAGCCGGGCTTAAAGGCGTTTCTGTTCTGATAAGCAATGTAGCCGATGCTTCTGTGCACGGTGCCGCCATACAGTGTCACGGTTTCTCCTGCCGCATTCTTCAGGATCATATAAGGCCGCATGGCCAGATCCGGTTCACACTGAGCATCGGTATAGCCCACCAGGCTGTTGGTATACTGAAGCAGGCCGCTGCCTGTCTTTTTGAACACGGGATCCTTCTTGTTGGCCTTGCTGTAAGCCGTGCCCTTCTTGGTGTAGCTGGCTCCCAGAACCAGATCCTTATCGCCCATTTCGGAATCCCAGGCCACGATGGTACCCGTCTCCTCCAGCGTATAGCCCATATAGCCGCTCTTGCTGATAAGCTCCGTCTTAATGCCCTTGGGAATGCCGGTGATCAGGCGGATGCCCTTGTTGCCGGTGATGCGGATGGAGGCGCCGCCATACTGCAGGATGTTATCAAATTCCTTGAGCCGCAGGGACACATACATGCCGTCCTCCTGGGAAAGCATCCATACATACATGCCCGTAGGATAGGTGGTATGCACATCCTTTGCGCCGGGGTTCATAAAGGTATAGATCATGGCTGTTTTTGCCTTGCCGTCGGCCAGCTGGATGGAGACCTGCCCGCTCTTGGAGGTGTCTACCGTGTCTTTGCCGGAGTAAGCAACGCCGTCAATCCACACAGTGGTGCCCTTAAGACCCGTGCCGGCAAGATCCAGCGTTACCCGGTTGGCCGCGGTTTCCTTATACATATAAGTAAAGGCAGCCTTACTCAGCGCTTCGTTGCCCAGGCCGATCACCGTGTCTTCCCACTGCGTTTCCGTGCCGTAGTAATAAATGGTATCCAGTCTGGCACATCCGGAGAAAGCGTTCTCCATAATAATGGCATTCTGCGCATGGAGCGTCAGCCGCTTAAGGTGTTTGGCGCCCTTAAAGGTATCCTCCCGGATACGCAGCAGTGCACTGTTCACATATGCACTGGTAAGGCCGGTGCATTCTGCAAATACGCCCTTGCCCAGTTCCGTAAGGCTCTTGGGCAGAGTCACGGAGGTGAGTGCTTTGCAACCGTAGAAGGCGGACTCCCCTATGCTTTTCAATCCATTGGGCAGGTTCACGCTCTTGAGAGCCTTGCAGCCGGAGAATACACTGCTGCCGATCTCCTTTATGGAAGCAGGCAGCTTGATCTCCGTCAGAGCAGAACAGCCGTAAAAGGCGTTGCTGTCAATGGAAGTAATGCTCTCCGGCAGATCGATGCTCTTAAGTGCGCTGCACTTATAAAAGGCAGAAGCGCTGATACCGGTCAATGTGGCGGGCAGCTTCACGGAGGTGAGTTTGCTCCCGCCAGCAAAAGCATTTACCGGCAGGGAAGTGATGCCTTCGCCTACCACAACTGTCTTGACCTTATCAAGGATCTTATGCTTGCTGTCTCGCCAGGGCGTCTTATCCACAGCGCCCTTGCCCGTAATGGTCAGGGTGCCGCTGGATTCTATCCAGGTCCATTCCATATCCCCCACCTTGCCGCCATCGGTATATTTGGTAGGCAGGATGGATTCCAACCCGGAAATGACCTTGCCGCACAGTTTGCACTGTACACCGGCGGTATGGCCGTATTCGGTTTCCGTAGGAGCCTTGGCCGGTACGCTTTCTTTCACATGCTTATCCGGCACCTTGGCCAGAATGGCCTGGGGCTTCAGGATCGTATGGCATACGGAGCATTCTTCCCCTTCGGTCAGACCGTTCTCGGTGCAGTTAGGCTCTTTGGCCGGCAGTTTTACCGGGGTGTGCGCCTTTTTGTCGTCATTCTCGGGGCCATCCTCTTCCCAGCCGCAGGGGCAGGCATAGTGGATATGGCTGCCCTTGGAGCAGGTAGCTTCCACCGTGGTCTGAGTCATGGCGTCCTTATGGTTTTCGGGGTCATAGTGTTTGAAGCACACCAGTGCGTTTTCGCTCAGCCCCAGATAGGCGTTGCTGTATTCTTTCCAGCTTTCCTTTTCCGCTTCTATAAAGAGCTTCACATTCCCGGCGCAATCCTTGAAAACGTCTTTTTCCAAAGTGGTCAGCGTTCCAGGGATCTGTATCCGGGTGATCCTGCTGCAGCCGGCAAAGGCTTCGGTCTTAAGAGTGGTGGGGCCGCTGATGATCTTCACTTTTTCGATACTGTCAGCCCAAACGCTCCAGCCCTTGTCCGTTTCGGTAAAGGCACCGATCTCGCCCTTGCCGGACAGGATCAGCAATCCTTCGCTTTTATCGAAGATCCAGTGGACCGTGCCCAGATCGCCCTCCGTGACCTTTTCGACAGGTTCTGTCTGGGGCTCTGCCTTTCCCTCCTGAGGGACAGGCGTTTCGGGTTGTTCCGGCTTGATCTCCTCTGCCAGCGCCACGGCAGGCACCAGCGAGCAGAGCATGCACAAACACAACAATCCTGCCAAAATGCGTTTCTTCATCATATCCTCCTCTCCTGTAAGCCTATATCGGGGCATGCTTTCCCCGAAGGCTTTTTCGGATGTTCTCATTGTAGCATAGAGATTCGTCCAAGTTGTAAATATTTTTTATGAAATGGGGGTCAAAATGAAATTTTACAATTTGTCCGCATCTGCCCCCATCACTCGTTGCCCCTGCATGCTGCCATATGCGTCTTTTGCAAGGGTATACTCCACCGCATCCTGTAAAACGCCCGGCTGATCCTGAAAGACACCTCTGCACACCCCCTGCCGGGCAAAGCCAAACTTTTCATATACATGCTGGGCCCGCCGGTTGTTCAGATTCGTGTTCAAAGTGATCTTTTCTGCCTGAGGTGCATGGGTATAAAAAAGATAGTCGCACAGCAGCTTCAGGCACCGTGGGCCCAGCCCCCGGTTTTGAAAGGTGCTTTCGCAGATCTTGATGCCGATCTCCGCTGCCCCGTCCCGCAAGGAATAGCCCATTTCCCCTATGGGTGTGGCTGCATACTCTATAAGAAAGAGCCTCCGTTTCAATGCCGCCCAGGCTACATCCTCCCTTGTCTGCTCCATGGTCTGCCCCAGACCATTCGGAAACCCCGCATGGGCCATAACGGCCCCATCGTTCCACCATTTGTGCAGCAGCGGCACGTCTTCTTCCCCGGCAGAACGCAGTGTCAGCTCTCCATCCTGCAGACATACCCTGGGCAAAATAGGCCGCAGCGCCACCGTTTCCCCATCGCAGGTCTCCTCGCTTTCCGTAAAGCCAAAGGCAGCGTACAGCCTTTTGGCCGCCGCATTCTCCGGCACATAGGATACCCAGCAGCAGGAAGCCGGGCCCCGGGGCAGTGTATCTATATGGAAGAGAATCATGGCCAGCGCCCGTTTGCCCAGTCCCTGTCCCTGACGGGTTTCATCCACCATGAACCGCCACAGGCAGTAATTCCCCTTTGCTATGGCCGGGTCGTCTTCATCCAGAGTATCATATCCCAGCATACAGAAGCCCACAGGCTCCCCCTGTTCATACAGGCCAAAGGGCAGGGCCGTACCTCCGTCCTTCTCCGCCACATAAGCTTCCAGGATACTCTCTGTATTGGAGGCCACAAATGCCTCCTGTTCCGGCTTCACCCGCAGCTGCACCAGTTCCCATAATGTGTTTCCGTTTACAGCCCTAAGTTCCATTGGAATTCTCCCGTGATCAAAACCATTTTACGGATACAATATAGCAGAAAACAGCTCACGCTTCAATAAATTCGGCAAAACGCACGGTTTTTCCGTAAAAAAGAACCTCTGTCCCTCATTGGGGGCACCATGCTGCCATCACCTTTTTAGAGGCATGCATGGAATATTTGCCGGCTGCACCCTGAGCGGAACCGATACAGCAGACTTATGGATCGTTCCTGCTGCCGGACCGTTCCAATGCCGTTGCCGATACTCCCGGCAGATTGCCCCCGTCAAAGAGATCGCTCTTCTTCGTATACCGTCTCTCAAGTCCGCAAGAAAGCCTCTTCCGGGCTTTTCAACTGTCAAAAAAACGTGTATACTAACATAATTATTCGCAACGGCGAAAGGAAAGAAAATGAAGTATCTGCGGTTTTATTTTAAAAAGTACCGGCTGGAGAGTCTTTTGGCTCCTCTGTTCAAAATGCTGGAAGCCTGCTTTGATCTGGCCGTTCCCATTGTAGTGGCCCGGATCATCAATATTGGCATTGCTCAGGGAGACAGAGGGTATATCCTCACCCGCTTCGGTATCCTGGGCGCCATGGGACTCTTGGGTCTGCTGTGCAGCTTCACCGCCCAATGGTTCTCTGCAAAAGCGGCGACCGGTACGGCTACGGGGCTTCGGCACCGTTTGCTGGAAAAGATCCAGTCACTGAGCCTTACGGAACTGGATGGTATGGGCGTCCCCACGCTGATCACCCGCATGACCAGTGACATCAATCAGGTGCAGAATGGCATGAATCTGTTTTTACGCCTGTTCCTGCGCAGTCCCTTCATTGTGCTGGGCGCCATGGTCATGGCCTTTTCCATCGACAGCACGCTGGCGCTGATCTTTGTAGCGGTCATTCTGGTGCTCTCTCTGATCGTGGGCGGGATCATGCTTTTGAGCAATCCCCGCAACAAAGAAGTGCAGCGTAAGCTGGACGGCATCACCGCCGCCACCCGGGAAAGTCTTCTGGGGGTACGGGTCATCCGTGCCTTTGGCCGGGAAGAAGCAGAGACCGAAGCTTTCCATGCCCGCAGTCAGGATCTGACCCGGGCCCAGATCGCCGTCAGCCGGGTCACCGCTCTGCTGAATCCCCTGACCTATGTGGTCATCAACGGCGCCATCATTGCCATCCTGTATTTCGGCGCCCGGCGGGTAAACGGAGGGCTTCTTCTTTCCGGCGATGTTATTGCTCTAATCAACTACATTTCCCAGATCCTGGTGGAGCTGGTAAAGCTGGCCAACCTGGTGGTGTCCCTCAGCAAAGCCGTAGCCAGTATGGGCCGTATTGAGGAGATCCTGGATACCCCCTGCTCCATGGACTTTTCCGGCAGCGCCGCAGGCAGCAACCCCGCTGAAGCCGTGCGCTTTGAGGATGTTTCCCTGCGCTACAGGGACGCTGGGGCCGATTCATTAAGCCATATCTCTTTCACCGCCATGGCCGGGGAGACCATTGGCGTTATCGGCGGCACCGGCAGCGGCAAAAGTTCTCTGGTGCAGCTTATCCCCCGTTTTTATGACGCCGCCTCCGGTACGGTATACATACAGGGCGACCCCGTTAAAAGCTGGGATAAGGCCGCCCTGCAGAGAACCGTAGCTCTGGTGGATCAAAAGGCCCGCCTCTTTAAGGGTACTATCCGCTCCAATCTTCTATGGGGCAAAAAGGACGCTACGGAAGCGGAGCTCTGGGCCGCTCTGGAGACGGCACAGGCGGCGGACTTTGTCCGCGCTAAGCCCTTGGGGCTGGAAGAGCCTGTAGAACAGGGAGGCAACAACCTTTCCGGGGGACAGAAGCAGCGGCTGACCATTGCCCGAGCCCTGCTTGCCGGTGCGGGTATCCTCATACTGGACGATTCCGCCTCGGCGCTGGACTATGCCACCGATGCCGCCCTGCGCCATGCCCTTCGCGCCATGCCGGGAAAACGCACACTGTTTATTGTAAGCCAGCGCACGGGATCCATTGCCCATGCAGACAAGATCCTGGTGCTGGAAGAAGGACAGCTTGTGGGCTGCGGTACCCACGAATCTCTTTTGACCGACTGCCCCGTATACAAAGAGATCTACGACAGTCAGTTTAAAAAAAGCGCCGATATCCCGGCAGAAAAGGAGGCCTGATCCATGAAGGAAAAAAATCTGTCCTCCCTGCGGCGTATCCTTCCTCTGCTGCGTCCCTACCGGCTGCTGGCAGCAGCCACCCTGCTTTGCTCTCTGGTCTATGTGGCCGGGCAGCTGCTGATCCCCATTCTTTCCGGCCAGGCCATCGATCATATGCTGGGCCGGGGCCGGGTGGAACTGGCACCCGTGCTCCGCGCAGGAGCACTCATCGCCTGTACCGCTGCCCTTTCGGCTCTGTGCCAGCATCTGCTTGCCCTGTGCAACAACAAGATCACCAGCTATGTATGCCGGGATCTGCGAAACCGTCTGAACGATAAGTTCCACCGGCTCCCGCTTTCCTATCTGGATGCCCATCCTATCGGGGATCTGGTCAGCCGTATGGTAGCGGATGTGGATACCTTTGCCGATGGCCTGCTCATGGGCTTTACCCAGCTGTTCACCGGGGTGCTGACCATCCTCAGTGTCTTGAGCATCATGCTGTATCTGAATCCTCTCATCGCCCTGGCGGTAGTGGTGCTTACACCCCTGTCCATCTTTGTGGCCCGGTTCATTACCACCCGCACCCACCGCTTCTTTAAGGAACAATCGGTGATCCGCGGGGAGCAGACGGCCCTGATCAACGAACTGATAGGAGGCCAGCGAGTAGTAAAGGCCTTTGGCCATGAAGAAGAAAGCCTGACCGAATTTGACGAGATCAACGGCCGTCTGGAAAAGGCCTCCATGCAGGCTACCTTTTTTTCCAGCCTGACCAACCCCTCTACCCGCCTGGTGAACAACCTGGTATACGCCGTAGTCACCCTTATCAGTGCTCTGAGTGCGTTGGGCGGATATATTTCCATCGGCCAGCTGAGCATCTTTCTCAGCTATGCCAGCCAGTATGCCAAGCCGTTCAACGAGATCAGCGGCGTAGTCACGGAGCTGCAGAATGCCCTGACCTGTCTGGAGCGCATCTTCGCCCTGCTGGAGGAGCCGGATCAGGTACCCGAAGCAGCGGTTCCTCTTGCTCCCGAGGCCCGGGGGCAGGTGGAGCTTTCCCACATATACTTCAGCTATGTGCCGGAAAAGCCCCTTATCGAAGACTTTTCCCTGTTTACCGCACCCGGAAAGCGCATCGCCATCGTAGGGCCTACGGGCTGCGGCAAGACCACTCTTATCAACCTGCTCATGCGTTTTTATGATGTAGACAGGGGCGTCATCCGTGTGGACGGAGCGGACATCCGGCAGATGACCCGCCACGACCTGCGCAGCCGCTACGGCATGGTGTTGCAGGATACCTGGCTGTGTACCGGTACCGTACGGGAGAATATCGCCTACGGCCACCCGGATGCCTCTCAGGAGGAGGTCATAGCCGCCGCCAAGGCCGCCCATGCCCACGGCTTTATCCAGCGCCTTCCCCAGGGCTATGATACCCTGCTGACCGAAAACGGGGCCGGTCTTTCCGTGGGGGAGAAGCAACTGCTGTGCATCGCACGTGCCATGGTCACCCGCCCCACCATGCTCATACTGGACGAAGCTACCAGCTCCATCGACACCCGCACGGAACTGAAGATCCAGTCTGCTTTTGCCCATATGATGGCGGGCCGCACCAGCTTTATCGTGGCGCACCGGCTCTCCACCATTCGTGAAGCCGACCAGATCCTTGTCATGAAGGACGGAAAGATCATTGAGCAGGGAAATCACGAAAGCCTCCTGGCTCAAAACGGATTCTATGCGGCGCTGTACAACAGCCAGTTCGCCGCTAGCTGATCCTTTTTCTTGGTACAGGCCATGCACACCGCCCGGAAGAGCTGCCGTTCCTCCGGGCGTTTTTGTATGGTTTTTTCTTTCGATTTCTGCTATGCTGTATTAGTAACAGTCCCTTTTTACGGAGAAAGAGCATGAACAAACAAAGCATCATAAACGCAGTAAATGCCTTATTCGCAGAAAACGACAAGAATGTCATCAGCAGGGATGCTGCCATCCGCCCGGATCTGGCCGGAGTGAAAATGTTTGAACAGCCGCTGATCGGATTTGGTTCCGCCGCCGATGCGCTGTTTTCCGCATTCAAAGCCGAGGGTGTTATCGGACCCTGGTTCATGTCCCCGCAGGCATGGCTGCCGGACGGAAAAACCGTCATCTCCCTGTTCTTTCCCTTTACGGAGGCGGTCAAAAGCAGTAACCGGGATTCTGCAAGCGGGCCTTCCGCCTTATGGCTTCACGGCCGGATAGAAGGCCAGCAGTATATGGCGGACTTTGCTGCGGATATATCCGGATGGTTTAAGGCACACGGCGTGCAGGTGTGTGTTCCCATACTGGATCAGCGGTTCAGGCAGATCACCCCAAACAGCGGATCGGCGGAATACGGCATTGTTTCCAAAGAGACCTTTGGAAGCAACTGGTCAGAACGGCATGCCGCCTATGTCTGCGGATTGGGAACCTTTGGCCTTTCAAAGGGGTTGATAACGGAAAAGGGGATGGCCGGACGCTTTCTTTCCTGCATCATCAGCGAAGAGATACCGCCGGATACACGCCCGTATACGGATATATACGCCTATTGCATCCGGTGCGGTGCCTGCATAGAACGTTGCCCGGTAAATGCTATCAGCTTTGAGCAAGGAAAGGTGCACAGTATTTACAGCGCATGGCTGAACAAAACCGCCGCACTGTACAAGCCGCGGTATGGGTGCGGCCTCTGCCAGACCGCTGTTCCATGCGAAAGCTGCAATCCGGTTGAAAGACGCATGAAAAAGGCCGCTTCCTTCACAGAATAAAGGCCTTTGCACCGTATCCCCGTCTTGCCCGGAAAACGATCGCACTCCCTGCGTTTTTCCTTGCTGTGACTGTTTTTATGGAGTAGAAAATCAAAATTTGGAGGTATGAATACATGGCAAGTGCGTATTACAAACCTTGCAAGGAATTAGACATTTGCAATGAGTTGATTGAAAAATATTGGGAATCAAAACAATATGACAAATGTTTTGAAGGACATTTGGTTTTGGCAGAGCAGGGGTATCCCCTGGCGGAATGTCAAATAGGTTATTTTTACTATGACGGACTTGGTGTAGAAAAAGACCTGAAAAAGGCATTGTATTGGACTCGCCGTGCCGCAGAGCATGGCGATAGAGATGGACAATGCAATTTGGCATGGTTTTATGAGGATGCAATCGGAGTGGAGCAAGATATCGAGCAGGCTAAGCATTGGTATCGACTTGCGGCACTGCAAGACCATGATCTGGCAATCGAAAAGTGCAAGGAGCTGGGAGTTGCATTGTAATTCCCCATTGCAGCATGATGGACAGTTCGCCAAATTCGTTTTTGTCGTTTCAGTTTTACGAAGCTGAGAAATCCCTTTAGGAACTTAAGGGCGCACTTCTATACTCCCTGTCGAGAGTAGTACGTCCTGCGGAGCTTCATTCTCTGTCAGCTGTCAGCAGAAGAAAACTGCATGACTGAAAATGCTTCGTCATGACCTTCCGTCAAGGGAGCTACACTCCCTTGCGACGTTTGCGCGTCTATTTCTTGTGGACTTGCCGTTCGCCGCCAGCAAGTTTGAAGATGAGAAAGTTGGATAAATTTCAAATTTGTTACGGAGGAATATGCTGTGAAAAAGATCATATCCATAGTGCTTTTTCTTTTGCTTGCGCTGTCATTGACATGCTGCGGAAAACAAAATGAAGCGCCTGAAGATACCCAAGCACTCACTGCATCAAAATGGTTTGACTCTCTTAATGGCGATGAAATGATCTGGGACGGCGTTCGGGAGATCCAGCTGGATGAGTTTCCCGGCGTCACGTTCCGTTGGCACCCTGAAAAGCTCGAAGCTGTCACTGACAGGGAAATCATTCCTCTCTACACCGGTATGCCTATCTGGAGCGTGTATTTTTGCGACCTGAACGGCGACGGCAGGCCGGAACTTTGTTCCACAACCAGCGTTGGTTCGGGAATCGTTGACAATCGTTTTATTATTTACGATTATGCCAACAGCACAAGCTATGAGAAATCCGACCGCGGGCAATATGATTACACGCTCAATCTGCAAAACGGCAAGCTGATCGTAGAAAAGCGGGGTTATATGCAGGAGAAGCTGCTGGCTTCAGGAGAATTGGTATTTCGGGATGAATCCTATCAGATCGTTTGGGATAAATAAAAATACGGCCGGATAGCCGCAGTCCCCCTGCTTTACCGGGGCGGAGGCTGCGGCTATGGGTATTTGCCGCCCTGCTCCCTGTGCTGCTTAAACCAAAAGATGCGGCTGTGAAAGCCGCGTCTTTTATTTGCCTGTATGCACCTCCATGTACATTTTATGCCGCCTGTTTGTTCAGGAACGGAGCTTCCAGCCGCTCTATAAGCCCACCCAACCTGCATTTGTTGGCCAGGAACAGTCCCAATTCTGCAGCCAGTATCCCGGCGGGTACATCCACCAGCACATGCTGCTTCACCAGCAAGGTAGAGGCAAACACCAGCAGGGTCATCAGCGCCGTCAGCGGCAGATACCACCGGGGCACGCCCTTAAAACGCAGCGCATTGCGGAAGCACAGCCAGCTTTCCAGGCAGTGGATGGAAGGGAGCAGATTTTTTGGCGCATCGCTTTTGTAAATGCAGCGGGTAAGAAAAGCCGCAAAGGACTCCCCCTGAGGCACAGGCCGTGTCATGATTGTAGGCAGAAGAATAAAAAACAGGCAGCAGATCCCTTTGCTTATCCATTCTCCCGCCAGCCGCCGGTTCATAAAAGACCGCTCCTGACGGGCCAGCAGCATCCAGCCCATGGCCCACTGAAAGTATGCCAACACATAAATATAGATAAATTCCTGACAAAAGGGAATGCTTTCGTCTATCGGCAGCCCCATATATACCGGTTGGATCCCCGTAGGGATGAGCTTTGGCACATAATAAGCAAGGCCGTTTACCGCCACAGTCAGCAGCACCGGCAGCACGGCATACCGGGGTACATTCTTCCACAGAAACCACAGGCAAAATCCCAGCCCGAGAACCAGCAATATCCATAAAATGATCCAGTACATTGTTTTCTGCTCCGGTCAGCGGCCCCGGTGCTTTTCCTTTCTTTTTTGCTGCGCCATGGCAAAGCGCCGGGCGGCCTCCGCCTCCCGCTCCGCTTTGGTATGCGCCTTCTTTTCCTGTTTGTGCAGCTCCCGCTGGGCCTGCAAAGCCTGCTGGGAGCGGGTGCCTATCCCCGCCTGTGCCGTTTGCCACCGGGCTTCCCGCTGCCGCCGCTTATGATTTTTCTCTCCCGCAGCAGGCTTTTCTCCCTTTATGGGTGCACTAAATAACAGTTGCCCGTATTGCTGCTGCACATATGCCAGCACCTGAGCATCCGTAGGTTCCGGGCCAAAGGTGATCTTGCACACCCGCAGCCGCCCTGCTTCCCGCTTTTCAAAGAGCCCTACATAAAAAGGCTCCTCAAAAAACACCTGTAAACTCCCGGATACCTGCTCCGGGGTCTGTGAAGCCATATACACTTTCCCTCCTTTTTCAAGTATGCCGCACAGGGAAGGGACAACCAAAGGAGGCAGGTTACTGACGGGGAACTCCCCCGCTCCCGGACTACCTACCGGGACGTGTTTTTATCCCTGTTGTATGGCGAGTATAGCAGATGCAGCGATATTCTTCAATTCCTGTGCCAAAAGGTTGCTGAAATCTCACAATTCCCCGGCCAAACATAAAAAGCCATGCCTGCCGAAGCAGACACGGCTCTGTTGCGTGCATATATGCGTTTTACATTTTTTCGAACTGCTCCACGTTGGAAATAAAGACCGTGGCGCCCCCAACTTCTACCTCTGCCGTATAAAAAGCGTTGTACAGGCTGTATTCGTTATAGATGGCCGCTGGTACCTTGGCCTTGCGCCGGGCACAATGCTCCCGGATCAGCTGCACGGCATGCTCCACCTTTTCATCTTCTGTGCCCATAAGCAGGGTGATGTTGCCGGAGCGGAGAAAGCCGCCGGTAGTGGAGATCTTGGTAAACATATAGCCTGCTTCCGTCAAAGCCCGGCACACGTCCGCTCCGTCGTCCTTATTGACGATGGCTGTGATCATTTTCATGGCGTACACCTCCTTTTTTGTATAGTATATCACGTTCCTGCCAAAAGAACAACCATTTCCGCGGGAGATGCCGCCATACTTTTGCATTGCAATACGTTTCATTTTGTGATACGCTCACAGGCAAAAAGCAAGGAGGCGTTCTCATGGCTCTTCCTCTGGAGCGGGAAGCTTATACAGAACCCCGCTGCCCCCTTTCCCCGCCGGCTCGGGCTGGCAGCCAGGGCCATTCCATCCCCCGGAACAGAGTATTGGAAAAACTGGATCAATATCTGGCCCGCCGGGATTACCCGGGCGCAGAGCGGCACCTTGTCTACTGGCTGGAGGAAGCCCGCCAGAACGGCGATGAAGAAGGGGCTTTTCTGGTACTCAACGAGCTTATGGGCCTCTACCGCAAGCTGAACCGAGAGGAAGAAGCCATTGCCTGTGCCCAGGAGGCGCTGGCCCTTTCTCATTCTCTGGATCTGGATAAAGGACCTTCCGGGGCTACCTGCCTGGTCAATGCAGCCACGGTACTGGAAGCTTTCGGTCGGTATGATGCGGCTCTTTCCCATTTTGAAGCCGCGCAGGAACTGTATGAGGCTCTGCTGCCGGCGAATGATCCCCGGTTGGGCGGATTATATAACAACATGGGCCTGTGCCTGAGTGCGCTGGGCCGGTACGAAGAAGCCCTCTGTCTCTATCGCCGGGCCATGGCCATCATGGAGACTGCGCCCTATGGCCCCTGGGAACAGGCCGTCACCTGCCTGAACATGGCCAACACGCTGGAAAAGCAAAAGGGTCTGGAAGCGGGAGCGGAAGAGATCGAAGCCCTTATGGAGGAAGCCTGGACCAGGCTGGACCTGCCCTCCCCCGTCCGGGACGGCTATTACGCTTTCGTGTGTGAAAAGTGTGCCCCTACCTTCTCGTACTACGGGTATTTTGCCTATGCCGGGGAACTGAAAAAGCGTTCCGAGGAGCTGTATGCAGGGGCTTGAACTTTGCCGGGCCTATTTTGAAACCTGGGGCCGCCCCATGCTGGAAAGGGAATTTCCCGAGTTGCTGCCGCTTGTGGCAGCCGGGCTTATGGGCAGCGGATCCGAGTGTCTGGGCTACGATGATGAGATCTCCCGGGATCACGATTTTGAACCCGGTTTCTGCCTGCTCCTGCCCGAAGAAGCAGCCGTAGACAGGCAAACGGCCTTTCTGCTGGAGCGGGCGTATGCAAAGCTGCCCAAAACATTCATGGGCTTTACCCGCAGCGCACTGTCCCCGGCAGGCGGCCCCCGTCACGGCGTATGGCGTACGGCAGAATTTTTTACAGAAAAGCTGGGCGCTCCCGATGGATGCCTGACGCTGCAGCAGTGGCTGACCCTGTCCCCGCAGGCGCTTCTGGAAGCTTCCGGCGGTACAGTCTTTTATGACGGATTGGGAGAAGTCACAGCCATCCGGCAGCGCATCTCCCGTTTTCCGGAGGCTGTCCGCAGAAAGCGCCTGGCAGGGCAGCTGCTTCTCATGCATCAGGCCGGGCCTTACAACTACCCCCGTTGCCTGGCCCGCAGGGATCCTGCGGCGGCTCAGCTGGCGCTGGGAGAATATGTCCGCCACGCTCTCAGCACTGCTTTTCTGCTGGAGAACGTGTATGAGCCCTATTACAAGTGGGCCTTCCGGGGTCTGCGCGCTCTGCCGGTCATGAAGGATATGGCTCCGCTGCTGGAGTACCTGCTGACCGCAGACAATGAAGGCGATCGTCCCGAGATCAAGGCCGGGCTCATGGAAGATATAGGGGATATGTGCATTGAGAGCCTTCGGGCACAGGGGCTGAGCGCCATGGAGTGCCGGGATCTGAGCCGCCATGCCTGCTCCGTCAACGACCGTATCCGGGAGGACGAAGTGCGTCTGCTGCACATTCTCTGCACCGTGTAAAACAAGGAGAACTGCCATTATGATGATTCATGGGCTGCAAAAAATGACCCTGCTGGACTTTCCCGGCCGGGTGGCCTGTACGATTTTCCTGGGAGGCTGCGACTTCCGCTGCCCTTACTGCCATAATGCTGAACTGCTGGACGGCACCTGGCCCCCGGAAATGGAAGAGGAAACGCTGCTCCGCTTTCTGCAAAAGCGCCGGGGTCTGCTGGATGGCGTGGCTGTCACCGGCGGGGAACCCCTGCTGCGGGACATTGGGTCCCTGCTGGAGAAGATCAAGGCCATGGGCTTCGCCGTGAAGCTGGATACCAACGGGACCCATCCGGATCGGCTGGCAGACCTTATCCAGCGCAGGCTGGTGGATTATGTGGCCATGGATATAAAAAACAGTCCGGAAAAGTATGCTCTGACCGTAGGCCTTTCCGCCGTGGATCTGACCCCCATAAGAAAGAGCGTCTCCCTGCTGCTGGAAGGGCAGACGGAGTATGAGTTCCGCACCACCGTCTGCGCCCAGCTGCATAAGGATACAGACCTGCGCGCCATCGGCCAATGGATCCAGGGGGCCTCCAGATACTTTATTCAGCCCTTTGCCCCCCGGGACAGCGTCCCCTGCCAAAGCCTTACTGCACCTGGAAAAGAGGCTCTGGAAGCCTTTGTGCGGGCAGTGGCCCCATATGTGGGGTCCGTGACCCTCCGGGGAACCGACTGAGCACATATTGATTATACAACCTGCATTTTTATCAAGATGTTGTGTTTTTGTAAATTTATTTCCCTATATATTGTGACAAATAGCTATTGACAGTTGCTCTCCCCTTGATGTATTGTAAAGTCATATTTTTTAAAATGTTATGATTTTTTGTGTGAGGGCCTTATGTATCGAGTCATTAAACGGGACGGTCAACTGGTAGAATTCAACATTGCCAAGATAAGTGCTGCCATCGGCAAGGCATTTGATGCCCTGCACAAGCAGTCCCATCCCAGTGTGCTGGATCTGCTTGCACTGCATGTAACGGCAGATTTTGAAAAGAAGATCAAAAACGACTGCATCGCCGTAGAGGATATCCAGGACAGTGTGGAAAAAGTCCTCTCCGAGTCCGGCTATGCGGATGTGGCCAAGGCCTACATTCTCTACCGCAAACAGCGGGAAAAGATCCGCAACGTCAACTCCACTCTGCTCAACTACAAGGATCTGGTAGACAATTACCTGCAGATCAACGACTGGCGGGTAAAGGAGAATTCCACCGTCACCTATTCCGTAGGCGGGCTGATCCTCTCCAACTCCGGCGCCATCACCGCCAACTACTGGCTTTCCGAGATCTATGACAGCGAGGTGGCCGAAGCCCATCGTTCCGCCGCCATGCATCTCCATGATCTGAGCATGCTCACCGGCTATTGCGCCGGCTGGAGTCTCAAGCAGCTGATCCAGGAGGGGCTTGGGGGCATCCCCGGCAAGATCACCTCTACGCCCGCCGGGCATCTGTCTACCCTGTGCAACCAGATGGTCAATTTTCTGGGCATCATGCAGAATGAATGGGCGGGGGCTCAGGCTTTCTCCTCCTTCGATACCTATCTGGCGCCCTTTGTAAAGGTGGACGGTCTTTCCCAGAAGGAAGTCAAGCAATGCGTCCAGAGCTTCATCTTCGGGGTAAATACTCCCAGCCGTTGGGGCACGCAGGCGCCCTTCTCCAACATCACCCTGGACTGGACCGTACCCAAGGATCTGGAAAATCTGCCTGCCATCGTCGGCGGCAAGGAAATGCCCTTTACCTATGGGGACTGCAAAAAGGAAATGGACATGGTCAACAAGGCCTTCATCGACGTTATGATCGAAGGAGATGCCAACGGCCGGGGCTTCCAGTATCCCATCCCCACCTATTCCATTACCCGGGACTTTGACTGGAGCGAAAACGAAAACAACCGGCTTCTCTTTGAGATGACCGCCAAGTACGGCACGCCTTACTTCTCCAACTACATCAACTCCGACATGGAGCCCAGCGATGTACGCTCCATGTGCTGCAGGCTCCGGCTGGATCTGCGGGAGCTGCGCAAAAAGTCCGGCGGTTTCTTCGGCTCCGGGGAAAGCACCGGTTCTATCGGCGTGGTGACCATCAACATGCCCCGGATCGCTTATCTTTCTCAGGACGAGAAAGAATTCTATGAGCGGCTGGACAAGATGATGGACATTGCCGCCAGAAGCCTGAAGACCAAGCGCACCGTTATCACCAAGCTTCTGGATGCGGGTCTGTATCCTTACACCAAGCGATATCTGGGCACCTTCAACAACCACTTTTCCACCATTGGTCTGGTGGGTATGAACGAAGCCTGCCTCAACGCCCGGTGGATCCGGCAGGACCTGACCCATGGTCAGGCCCAGCAGTTCACCAAGGATGTGCTCAACCACATGCGGGAACGGCTCAGCGATTATCAGGAGCAGTACGGCGACCTTTACAATCTGGAGGCTACCCCCGCTGAATCCACTTCCTACCGCTTTGCCAAGCATGATAAGGAGTTGTACCCTGGCATCCTTACCGCCAACGAAAATGGCACGCCTTACTACACCAACTCCTCTCACCTGCCCGTAGGCTATACGGAGGATGTGTTCTCCGCCCTGGATATTCAGGACGATCTGCAGACTTTGTATACCTCCGGTACGGTGTTCCATGCTTTCCTGGGCGAAAAGCTCCCGGACTGGAAGGCTGCCGCCACGCTGGTGCGTAAGATCGCCGAAAATTACAAGCTGCCCTATTACACCCTTTCCCCCACCTACTCCATCTGCCAGGATCACGGGTATCTCTCCGGGGAGCATTATTCCTGCCCCCATTGCGGCAAAAAGACCGAGGTTTACAGCCGCATCACCGGTTATTACCGGCCCGTACAGAACTGGAATGACGGCAAGGCCCAGGAGTTTAAGGACAGAAAGGTCTATGATGTGGGGCACAGCGTTCTCCGGCACAACGGCCCCATAGAGGCCCCCGCCGCTCCCGCTGTCCCGGCAAAGCCTCTGGAGGAGGTTTTGGAAGAAGAACAAGTGCCCGTCAACAGCACCGTATTTCTTTTCGTGACCCCCACCTGCCCCAACTGCAAGCTGGCCAAAGCCCTGCTGGATAAGGCCGGAGTGCAGTACGGCGTATACATTGCCGAGGAGCACCCGGAACTGGTGGAAGAGTTCGGCGTTAAGCAGGCCCCTACACTGATCATCCGGGAAGGAGAAGAGCTGCGCAAATATAAGGGCGTTTCCTCCATCAAGGGGCACCTGATGGGTAAGGAATAACATAAAAAAGATTGCAGGGGCGCTCACAGCGGCGCCCCTTTTTTCTGGAAAATCAATACAGGAGTAATGCATATGTTGGATGTGATCATCGTAGGCGGCGGTCCCGCAGGCATGACCGCTGCTCTGTACGCCCGGCGCAACGGAAAAAGCGCCCTGATCATCGAAAAGCAGGGCTTCGGCGGTCAGATCACCTATTCCCCTCAGGTAGAGAATCTGCCGGGGTTTCTTTCGCTCAGCGGCAATGAATTTGCCGACAGATTTCTGGAGCAGGTTCTGTCTCAGGGAGCCCAGGTAGAGCTGGAAACCGTTATTGCCGTGACCCCCACCGGCACAGGTTTTGCCGTAAAAACGGAAGAGGGCAGCGTTTTTGAAAGCCGGACAGTGATCCTGGCCACCGGCGTCCGCCATCGCCTTCTGGGACTTCCCGGAGAAGAAGCGCTTATCGGCAGCGGCATTTCCTTCTGCGCCGTATGCGACGGAGATTTTTATAAGGATCAGACCGTTTGTGTAGCCGGCGGCGGGAATTCCGCCCTACAGGAAGCCATTCTCCTTTCCGACAAATGCAAAAAAGTCATTCTTCTTCAGGATCTGCCGGTATTTACCGGAGAGCAGCGGCTTCAGGAGGTGCTTTTTGCCCGTAAAAATGTAGAAGCCTGCCCCAATACCCGGATTCTGAGCCTGCTGGAAGAACAGGGAGAACTTCGCGGCCTTTCTGTGGAAAACAAGGCTACCGGAGAAACGCGCAGCATCCTATGCGACGGACTGTTTGTAGCCATAGGACTTCTGCCGCAAAACGACGCTTTTTCTTCTCTGGCGCCCCTGGATGCCAACGGCTACTTTGACAGCAGTGAAAACTGCCTGACTCCTACTCCCGGTCTTTTTACCGCCGGAGACTGCCGGAAAAAGACGCTGCGTCAGGTAACCACTGCCGCCGCAGACGGCGCCGTGGCCGCTATGGCTGCCTGCCGGTATATAGACGGGGTACAGGCATGAACATCCCCCTTAAAAAGCTCCATCCGGAAGCTCTGATCCCCACTCGCGGCTCTGCTTCCGCCGCCGGGTACGATCTGTATGCCTGCCTGCCTCAGGGGCCCGTGACTCTGGCGCCCGGGGAAACTCTTGCCATTGGCACCGGTATCACCTGCGCCCTGCCGGAAGGGTATTTTGCCGCCTGCTTTGCCCGCAGCGGACTGGCGCTGCGTCAGGGACTTCGCCCTTCCAACTGTGTAGGTGTGGTAGACAGTGATTACCGTGGAGAATACATCGTGGCTCTGCACAACGACAGCGGGGAACCGCGCACCGTATCTCACGGCGACCGCATCGCCCAGCTGGTATTGCTGCCCTATGTACCCATGGAATTCGTCCAGACCGATGTTCTGGACGAAACACAAAGGGGAAGCGGCGGCTTCGGCTCCACAGGCAAGTAACTTGCCCCGCATGCACCGTATATACGGGAGGTCAAATGGGAAACACATTCTTTTTCGGTTGGGAACCGGCTCTTATGGCATGGCTTCAGGCCAATCTGGGGGTCTTTGGCGTAAAGCTGGCAGTCTTCCTTACCCTTTTCGGACAGGAGACCATTATGGTGCTGCTGCTGGGCTATTTTTACTGGTGCCGCAGCAAAGAGATCGGCATCTATATGGGTACCAATCTTTTTGCCGTTTCCGTATGGAATCCGCTGCTGAAAAACATCTTTCTTCGCCGGCGGCCCTATTTTGACTGTCCGGAGATCACTTGCCTGAAAAAGGTCTCTGAAAATGCGGATCTATATGACATTGCTGCCCAGGGATATTCCTTTCCCAGTGGCCATTCCTCCAGTGCCGCCGCCCTGTACGGATCCTTGGCCCGGTGGTTCAAAAAGCGCTGGCTCACCTTCTGTTGTGGGATACTTATTCTGCTGGTAGGCGTCAGCCGCTTCTGTTTGGGCGTACATTTTCCTACGGACGTGCTGGTCGGCTGGGCTTTGGGGCTTCTGGCAGTATTTCTGGTGCCCTGGCTGAAAACCGTGCTGAAAAGGAAATGGCTCTTTTATCTGGTGCTGCTGCTCACGGCTCTGCCGGGTCTGTTCTACTGCACTACCTCCGATTATTACACCAGCCTTGGCATGATGATCGGTTTTTTTGCCGGAAATCTTTTTGAAGAGCGCTTTGTCCGTTTTCAAAATACCCGTTCCATTCCCCGCTCCGTTCTGCGGATACTGGGCGGCATAGGGATATACCTGGGGCTCAACGCTCTGTTGAAGCTTCCCTTCTCCGGAGAATTTCTTTCCTCCCCTGCCTTTGCTGCACGCATGGTACGCACCGCACGATATGCCGTGATCCTGTTTGTGGATATAGGTCTGTACCCTGCGCTCTTTGCCTTGACCGCCCGTATCGGACGGAAGAAGGAGCCGGTACAGTAATAAAATGCAAAAACGCACATGGAGGCAGGCACATATATGCCTGCCTCCATTTTATTTTTCATTCCCTGGCAGCGATGGCCGCCACACTCTTTTTATCGGAAATCCACGGTGACCGTATTGATATCCGTATCCATGGTCCAATCCGAGCGTACGCTCCATGTCAGCTTTTCCGGATAGGAAAGAGCCTTGGCCAAAGCTTCGGTATTCTTGCGCATGGGCCCCAGCAGCTTTTGCAAGGCGGCTGTCCGACCGGGTTCAAGGTCGTCTCCTACATTTTCAAACGCTTCCTGCGCCTGCAGCAGGCTGTCTTCCAAAGCGGCCTGCAAAGAACGGGTCTCTTCCGGCAAATCCGCCTGTTCTCTGGAAAATACCAGCACCTTGGCTCCGTTGCGCAGGTATTTCAGCGCCCGGAACCCCGTTTTTTTCAGCCACCGGGCATACTCATAAGAGACCCTGCTCTGAGGTTCCACCTGAAGGCCGAAAAGTGTTTCTATCAGCTCCGTCCGTCCGGATTGATCCAAAAACATAAAATTCCAGTCCGCCGCAGAACGGATCTCACCGGGCATGGTATACATGCCGATGGTCTCTGTATCCAGCCGGGCGGCAAAGTTCATGAGCGCCACCTGCTGCTGCAGGGTCAGATTGGTATATACCCCCTTCTGCAAGGTGCGCATCAGTGCCGGGAATTTGCTCAGCGTCCCTTCCTTTTTCAGCTGCTCAAACAGAGCCAGCAGCATACGTTTGCAGCGGTTCATGCGGCCCTTGTCTCCCAATTCCCCGGTGGCATTTTTTCTGGCCCGCATATAGTCGCTGATGCCCTCGCCGTCCAGATGCTGCATACCCGTCTTATACTTGCGGCCGCTGCTGCCGGTATACTGCATATCCATATCAAAATCCACACCGCCCAGCAGATCGCCGATCTGAGCCACCTGATCCACATCAATGGCACAGTAATACTCTACCGGAATCCCTCCCAGCATCCACTCCGCCGCCTGGCAAACCTGCCGGAATCCCGCCTCGGTTTTGCCGCCGCCATAATTGAGTATACCGTTGAGCTTGTAAAATCCGTCTACCCCTTCCATATTCACAAAAGTATCCCGAGGCAGGGAGAGCAGATCCACCTTTTTTTCCTGGAAGTTCACCGCTACCAGGATCAGCGCATCCGTATGGCAGTCTGCCGTGGGACCGTAACTTTCCAGCACGCCGGCTTCTTTATCGATCCCCATAAGCAGAATGTTGACCAATGCGGGCGTTTCCTCTTCAGCAGCCCGGGCGGTCGGCGCCGGTGTGGAAGGCAAATCCGGATCCTCATCCGCCGCAGCAGGCGTAGGTGTTGCTTTCCGTGCGGAAATATGAAACAGGGATTCCGGCCGGTTCAGCGTTTGATGCAGGCAGGCTCCCAGAAAAGCGCCCGCCACCAACAATCCCGTCAGCAAAAATATCCACAGAGTCCTTTTTTCGTTTTTCTTTTTATTATCGTTTCCCTGGGAAGAGACGGTCTCCTTTTCCATGGAAAATGCTCCTTTCGTTTTCGGCAGTACCGTATGGTATAGTGTGTCCCGGGTAGTCCGTTCCATACCTTACTGCATTGTCCATGCAGGGTCTGCTTTTGATTTTATGGAGTATACCATATCTCTGCAACCGGATTGCAAACTTTTCTTGACCAAGGTGCAACATTTATACGGGAAAAGCAATCTCATAAAGCCATAACCGCCCTTCTCAATTTTATGCTCCGTTTTATTCGCCGTTATTCATGGCCTTATCCGGGCCGTATTCCGATGGTGCCTTCAGATCTGCTGCATATTCTTTCCTGCACAAGTTTCATTTTCTCCCCCACTTCCTGTAAAAATGTTTATTTCAGCAAGAAATGCAGGAGAAATTGCAGGAGAAGCGTTACAGAAAAAGCAATTATGAGAAAAAAGGAAAAAAAGCTTGCCAGCAGTCAGGCAGATGGTTAAAATGTGTATATATTCCGTGGCAGGGATATAATTTTTGGCCGTACTTATCTTGTGCCAAAGCAAAAAAACAGGAGGAATTCACATGAAAAAGACTTGGCTTGCAATGCTTCTGGTTGTTGTGATGCTCTTCTCCCTGGTTGGCTGCTCCAATGAACAGGCCGATCAGAAGAGTGAACCCACCGCTGAACCCGTTGCAGAAGTCACCGAAGCCCTCACTGAGGCTCCTACCGAAGCGCCTACCGTAGCCCCCACGCCGGAACCCGTACAGGGCGTAAAGAAAGTCACCGTTCTGAACACTCTGGTCAAGGATCTTACTCCCGCCAAGGGCGAAGAGACCCGTTTCAACGCTTTCTGGCTTCCCTCCTACAATATTGGGGAGATCGCCGAAAAGAACTTCTACTTCATGCCCGAAGCCACTGATGTGGTGGCGGTGGTAGCCTATACCGACGGTTATACCGATGACGGCACCGATACCTATGAGACTCTGGCCGCCAAAGGTCTGAGTCTCAAGTATACCGACGCCAAGGGCAACGAATATGATGTATTCACCGGCCCCACCCAGAAAAAGGACAACATGCCCCAGTTCATGGGCTATTTCACTGTAGGCCACGTCTGCGCCCTGTTCATGCAGCCCGACGGCTGGAACGTTAAGGAGCTTTTTGATGAGATCGCCATGGCTCAGGCCGATGCTTATGACTTTATCTGTGCCGACGGCTATTCCGAGACCATCCAGGCCGCCGATCTGGAAAAGGTGAGCATCTTTGATAAGGACGGTTCCATTGACGCTACCTCCATCGCTTACCCCGACTACACGCTCCAGAACATCCGCTACATCGTACCCACCGGCCTCACCAAGGAAAGCACTCCCGGTGAGGGGATCCAGCAGATCGTTGTCATGCCCAATGCAGAAGGCATACTGGATACAGAAGCTCCTTACACCCTGAACTTCGGCGGCACCATTTATGAAGCCTATACCGTGACCGACGTCATGGATAAGGCCGGCATCGCCTCTGATACCTGCAAGGCCATCTCCTGGAAGGACGGCTTCGAGTATGAGTACGATATGGAAGCTTTCAAAGCCTCTTACATCTGCCTGAACAACAAGAAGGGCAACGATGCCTTTACCTGCGGTCAGAAGCAGGCCTACAACGCCCTTTGCAAGAGTGCCGGCTACTACGTCTTTGACGCTGACGCTCTGGTATACGTACCCTCTGTGGAATCTCTCCCCGATGGTTACACCGTAGCCGACCTGTTCAAGGCCATCGGCATGCAGGAAGCCGCCTCTTACAACTTCATCTGCGCTGACGGTTACAAGGAAGAGATCTCCGCCGACGAGCTGGCCAATGTGAAGCTGTTCATCAATGCTGCCGGTGACGGTGTGGATGCTACCTCCATCGCCTATCCCGATCAGAGCCTGATGAATATCCTTACCATCGAGCCTGCCGCATAAGCAGACCTATCCCATCAGGGGATCCTCTTGCAGCAAGAGGATCCCCTTTGCATACTCCCTTCAAAGAAGAAAAACTCCCCTGTTTTCCGCTGAATCCGGCAAGAAAAAATGAGAAAATATAGATTCCCGGAAATCGGAGGAGTATACTTGTACATAGAACAGGTTGTCTGTTTTTCAACGGACAGATTGTTGCTCATTTTATCTTATAAGGAACCGGAGGATGTCATTGTGAAAAGAACGCTCTCTCTTTGTCTGTCTCTGCTGATGGCTTTGACCCTTCTGGCTGGCTGCCAGAAGCAGCAGACTGCCGAAACGCCCAAAGAACCTTCTGCCACCGAGGCTCCCGCCCAGGCAACCGCCGAACCCGTCCCCACGGAAGAGCCCATTAAGGGTGCTTATGAAGGAGACGATTACGGCACCGGCGCCGTTGGTGAATTTGGCGCTACCGCCTGCGCCGACCCCATTGCCGCCCAGATCGGCGTGGACATTCTGAAAGCCGGCGGCAACGCTGTGGATGCAGCCGTAGCCATGATCTATGCCGTTGGGCTTCTGGAGCCCGCTGCCTCCGGTATCGGCGGTGCAGGCCAGATGCTTATCTACCTGAAGGAGCAGGATCGCTACCTGGTGCTGGAATACATGACGCAGGCCCCCGGCGCTGCCGTGGCCGGTGAGATCAGCACCGATACCTCCTCCAATCCCCCCTCTCCCGAATCCATCGCCATCCCCGGTGTGGTGCACGGCACCATGACCGCTTTGGAAAAGTACGGCACCATGACTCCGGCTCAGGTGCTTCAGCCGGTCATCGATCTGGCCCGCAACGGTTTCACTCTGCCGGAGCGCTGGAACACCAATCTGGAAGGCCGCTATGCCAACCTTTCCGCTTACCCCTATACCATGGGCATCTATACCGATGACGGCTTCTTCTACAGCCATGGCCAGACTATCTATAATAAGGACCTGGCCGACACACTGGAGCTCATCGCCAACGGCGGCAAGGAAGCTTTCTACAACAGCGACTTCACCCAGAAGATGGTGGATTATATCCAGAGCATCGGCGGCCTGCTTACCCGGGAGGACTTCGCTCAGTACGAAACCAAAGAGCGGGAAGCCATCTCCACCACCTATCGGGGCAAGAAGGTCTATACCGTAGGCGGCCCCTCCAACGGCGGCACCGCCCTGCTGGAGATGCTGAACATTATGGAAAATTTCGACATGGCCGCTCTGGGTCACGACAGTATGGAGGCCGTTAAAGTCACCGCTGACGCCTACGCCATGGCCTGCATGGACGGCGTAGCCTTCATGGCCGACCCTGACTACTATAACCTGCCTACCGAAGAAATGATCAGCAAGGAATACGCTGCAGAGCGGGCCTCCAAAATCGATCTGACCACCTATCTCAAGAACGCCAAGAAGGGCAACCTCACCGTGACCCTTTCCGAGACCGGTGAAAAGGTAGATGCCGACACTACTCCCGATCAGGGCGGCACCACCCACCTGTCCGTTATGGATTCCTATGGCAACGTAGTTTCCACCACCAACACCAACGGTATCAACTTTGGCTCCGCCGTAGCCGTCCCCGGCACGGGCTTTGTATTCAGCGCTCATCTGGGCAATCTGAACAACTCCGCTACCGCCAAGGTCAACAAGCTCATGCCTTATATCCGGGTGCGCACCACCATCTGCCCCTCCATCGTGGCCGATGAAAACGGTGTTCCCTTCATGGCCGTAGGTTCCCCCGGCAACTGGGCGCTGGTTTCCGCCGTGGCCATCACCATCTCCAACGTCATTGATTATGACATGAACGTGGCGCAGGCCATCAATGCCCCCCGTATCTACCGGGATAAGAACAGCAAGCAGCTTTCCATCGAATCCCGCTATGGGGAGGAAGTGCTCCAGAAACTCACAGACCTGGGCTTTGAGATCAGCGATGAAGGCGAGCTGGGTGCGCACGTAGGCTGCGTAGCCGCCATTTACCATGGGGCTGACGGCAAATTCTATGCCGGCGCAGATTACCGCCGTCTCTATGGCGCTGCCGCCTATTGATCCTCATTAACAAGCTGCGGCGGCAGGAAGCCTGCTTTCTGCCGCCGGGAAGGATTTTATTATGCGTGAAGAATACATTCTCGCCATTGTAATGCTGGGACTGGTGGCTCTTGTGCTAGCCTTCACCAAAAACGACCGCAAATGGTGGACGCCTGCCCTGCTTCTGGCTGCCGTAGCAGGAAGTCTGGCGGCAGGTATGGGACTCCGGTTCCGGGAGATCGTAGAAGGTTCCTTTGGTTTTCTGGATGCTCTGCTGCCGGTAGTCATGGCTGCTTTGTTTTTGCGGATGCTCAAGGATAACGGGGCATGGGATCTGCTTTTTGATAAACTTGCAGGCCGCAGCCCTCTTGGCGCCAGCTTCGGACTGCTGTTTTATCTGGCTCTGCCCGGGATGCTCACCGGATGCGCCAGCATGGGCGTGCTTATGAGCGCCGTCCCGGTCTATGACTATTTGCAAAAGAAAAACGTCCCCAAGTCCAATGCCGTATCCTTTATTGCCGCCGGGTCTTTTCTGGGCATGATGCTGCCGCCTAACTGCCTGCCGGCCATCATTGCGGCCAACGGTGCCGGCAGTGTGCTTCCTACCCCCTATGTTGGCTTCTTCCTGCCTCTGCTGGTGCTGAGCGCGCCGGCCTTCCTCCTCTGCGGTCTGCTCTTTGCCGGACTGTTTAAGGACGAACCCGCCGCCGCTCCTGCCGCTGAAAAAAAGGCCTCTTTGCTGCCGCTGTTCCCGCTGGGGCTGGTGCTCCTGCTGGTGCTGATAGACGGACTTCTGGGTTCCTATTTGTATATCGGCGGCCAGACCCTTGTCTTTCTGATCGGGTTGGTGCTGGCAGCTCTGCTCCCCGCCGTAAAGCGGAATGCCAAAGGTGTCCTTTCCAGCCTGATGCAGGGCATTACAGACTGTGCCCTGCCTGTAGCAGCGGTATTTGCCCTTGGCTCTTTTATTGAAGTCAGCTCCATGAACGGCATCCGGGGCGTTTACAGCCTGCTGATCCTGCCCTATTCCACTACGGCGGTGATGCTGGCGCTTATGGCTCTGAGCCTGCTGGTTGGCTTCTTCTTCTCCGCTCCCCTCCCGGCTTTCTTTATTGCCTACGCCGTATTTCCCATCGGCTGGCTGGCCAACACCGTTACCGTAACGGGCTGTGCCGCCGCCATCGGGCTGGCCTGGCTCATTGCCTGTCGGGGCGGGCTGGTATCTCTGGTAAGAGATGAGCTTTCTCTTCCGGAAGTATCCTACAAAGAAACAGTCCCCGGTCTGCTTCTGGCGGGACTGCCCGTGCTGCTTATGGCAGTGCTGCTGGTAGTCTTTGGAGACAGCATGACGGGTCTTATCCTGTAAGGAGGGCAGCCATATGATTTCTATCGTCTATTATGCCGTCATCTCGCTGCTGAGTCTGCTGCTGCTGGCTTCCATGCTGAAAAAGCGCCCCGTGTACGAGCTCATTTCTCTGGCAGTGATCCTGGTGACCTTTGCCCTGCGGGCGCTGCACATCAAGTAAGGAGGCTGCCATGAAGAAATACACCCATATCTGGAAAAACCTTCTGGTACTGGCGCTGGCGCTGGTCTTTGCCGTCCCGGCCTCCATAGACTTTCTGGCCATGCACAGGCAGGAAGAAGTGGTTCAGACCTCTCAGCTGACGGAAGTCAAAATGCTTTCGGAATACTGCGAAGGACTTAAAGGCTCCGACCTGGATACGGAGATCTATATGTTTGACAGCGGCGTTCCCGGCGGCACCTTTCTGGTGCTGGGGGGCACCCATCCCAACGAATCCGCCGGTATGATGTCTGCCATCGCCATGATCGAAAACATTCAGGTCACGGCAGGCAAGGTCTATATTATGCCCTGGACCAACAAGAGCGGATTTACCCACACCTCCCCTCTGGACGGGATGCTGGACAGATTCTCCATCACCTTGGCGGATGGCTCCCAGCGAACCTTCCGCGTGGGCAACCGCCTGACCAATCCCGTAGACCAGTGGCCCGACCGGAACTTTTACGAAGGCTCCTCCGGCCGTAAGTTGGTAGGTACGGAAACGGCGGAGATCCGCAACGTCAACCGTCTGTACCCCGGCAATGAAAACGGCGTTCTCACCGAACGGGTATGCGCCGGGGTCAAGAACCTTATCAACGAAGAAAACGTGAGCATCGTCATGGACATGCACGAAGGCTCCCCGGAATTTCTGTATCTGGATACCACCATGGCCCATGAACGGGCTTTGGACGTAGCCTCCCTCATGGCCATGGACATGAGCCTGGAAGGGCTGAACATGAAGGCAGAACTTTCCGGCATGACCTCTTACGGCCTGTCCCACCGGAGTCTGGGAGACAATACCAGCGCTCTGATGACCCTTATGGAGACCTACAACCCCTCCATGGGGCCGCTTCACGGAAAGATGGACGATGACCTCATTGTCAACGGAAACGAACCCAATTATTACGAAGCGCACAAGCAGGGCTACATCTACTACAGCGTGAAGGAAAACGGCATCCCTCTTATCGAACGGATCGCCCGCCACATCACCTGTATCTCCCTGCTCAAGGATGCCTATAACACCTACCATGCCGATGCGCCCATTGAATTTACCTGCATCGGCAGCTACAGCGACATGATGGATCTGGGTCTTGAAAACATTTTTAAGCCCCTTTCCTGATAAAACGATCAAAAACTACGGAGGATTTTACACTATGAAAAAAATGATCGCCCTTATGATGGCCCTTATGTTCGTTCTGGCACTGGCTGCCTGCTCCAACGGCACCAAGGAACCCGAAGCTGCCCCCACGGCCGCCGCAGAGAACAACTCCTCTTCCGGCTATACCTCCTCTCAGGGGACCATTGATGGCTATGACCCCAACGAAAAGTCCGATTTTGTTATGAACACCAGCGAAAGCATCCGCACCTTTAACATGGGCGAAGCGGATGCTTCCCAGTTCAGCACTCCCATTCTGGTGACCTCCTTCGGTCAGAGCGCCGATGCCTCCATGATGGACGCCATCATGAAGAAGGCCGGTGTTGCCGACTATACCTTCAATGCTCTGGCCACCGCTGAGGATGTGAAGAACTACAAGACCGTTATCATCGTCTGCGGCGCCAGCTCCAAGGGTCTGGGTGCTGCCGGTATCTCTGAGAGCGACGAAACCGCCCGTGCCGAAGCTATCATGACCGCTATCGGCGAAAGCAAGCCCGCCGTGATCATGTGCCATCTGGGCGGCGCTATCCGTCGTGGTGCGTTGTCTGATAAGCTTACCGACATGGTGCTGGATGTAGCCAACTACCTGGTGGTGGTGGAAGACGCCAACTATGACTATAAGTTCTCCAAGTTTGCCGAAGAAAAGAACGTGCCCCTCACCTTCCTGTATGCCATTGCAGACGGTGTGAGCGTGTTCTCCGGCCTGTTCAGCAAATAAGCCTGTCCCATGACGCTCCGGGGCGCCGGCCGCTTTCCCCTTACAAACGGCCGGCACCCCTTTCCCTTTTTATGAAACAGTGAGGAAAAGATTTTGAGTACGGAATTGCTGGTCCTGCTGGTGATGCTGGGGGTGTTCCTGCTGGGGAACCTGCTGTGCAAGCTCCCGGTAAGCCTGTCTATGATCCTGGGTGCCATTGCGGGTGCTCTGGTAGCCGGGGAGGGCATCCCCGTCCGGCATCTTTTTGAGGGATGCTTTACCTATATCGACACCATCCTGATCATTTCCACCGCCATGTTGTTCATGACGGCCATTCAGCGCTCCGGGGCTCTGGAAGCCCTTAACGCACTGATCGTAACCAAGTTTTACAAAGCCCCGGCTCTGATGCTCATCCTTCTGATGTTCATCATCATGTTTCCGGGCATGATCACCGGCTCCTCCACCGCTGCGGTGCTTTCCGCCGGTGCCATTGTGGCCCCCATCCTGCTGAAAATCGGCATTCCCAAAGAAAAAGCCGGTGCCATTCTGGCCATCGGTTCCATCATGGGTATGGCAGCCCCACCGGTCAATATTCCTGCCATGCTCATTGCCGGCGGCGTGGACATGCCTTATATCGGCTTTGAAGGCCCTCTGTTTTTGCTGACCATCCCCTGCGCCATCTTTACGGTTCTGTTCCTTGGGCTTAAATACTGCAAGGATCTGGATATCGAGGAGCTGAAAAAAGAACTGGATATGGAGATCGGCAAGCAATACGGCTTCAAACTCTATATCCCCATTCTGCTGCTGGTGGTGCTGCTGGTCCTCACCCGGGCTTTGCCCCAGTTTATGCCCCAGTTGGGCACACCCCTTATTTTCCTGATCTGTGCCGTAGTGGCTCTGTTCACCGGTAAACGCTTCAATGCCTGGCATGCCGGCCTGGAGGCCATGGATACCACCATCCCCGTGCTGGCAAAGCTTATGGGCGTGGGGATGTTCATCCAGATCCTGACTTTGACCGGCGCCCGCGGCTACATCGTGGTCAGCTGCCTGGGTCTGGGTATTGTCCTGCTGTATGCGGCGGTGTGCATTGTCATGCCTGCCTTTGGGGCCGTCAGCTCTTACGGGGCCGCCAGCGTCATGGGCGTACCCTTCCTGCTTGTGCTGCTGGATACCGGGGACCAGATTACCCTGGCTGCTGCCCTTTCCTTTATCTGCTGCCTGGGCGATCTCATGCCGCCTACGGCTCTGGCCGGGAACTATGCCGCTCAGATTGTTGGGCTCAAATACAAGCCCGTACTCAAGCACTGCATCATTCCTTTCCTGGTGTGCATTGCACTGGGTCTTGCCTGTCTGCTGCTGTCCGGGTATCTGGGCTTTTTGACGGCATAAGCAAAGGAGGAAGTTATGATTCTCAAATATATCTATCTGGCTATTATCGCCCTTTTGCTGGTGTTTATCGTAGCCAATATGTTTCGCAAGGATAAGCTTTTGTACCAGATCGATGCCGCTTTGGTGCTCATCCCTCTGGTGCTGCGGCTGCTGCTGATCAAGTGAGGTGCTCATCATGAAAAAAAAGATCCCTACCCGCATCCTCACCGCCTCCCTTCTGTGCCTGCTGGCCGTAGGCGCCATTGTGTACCTGGCTTTGCAGTTCACCTCCATGTGGCAGGACGAGCCCATTTACCCCGGCCCCGGCGTAACGGAAAAGCAGATGCTTTCCGACTACAATCCGGAGCTTAAGGGCACCAATGGCGACACGGAGATCTATGTGCTGGATTCCGGCGTTCCCGGCGCCTCCATTCTGGTGCTGGGAGGCACCCATCCAAACGAACCTTCCGGCGTGGTGGCAGCCGTTGCCCTCATTGAAACCTGCACCCCAAAAACCGGCGTCATGTATGTCATCCCCCGGGCCAACCACAGTGCTTTTACCTGCACGGATCCCCAGGAAGCGGCTCCCATGTTTTATACCGTTCAGACCGCCGGCGGGGAGCGGACCTTCCGCTTTGGCTCCCGGGCTACCAATCCCGTCGACCAGTGGCCGGATTCTGATGTATATGTGCACCGCACCAGCGGTCAGACCCTTTCCGGCAGTGAGACCCGCAATCTGAACCGGGCTTATCCCGGCAGCAACAGCGGCACCTTCACTGAGCGGGTGACCTATGGTATTACGGAGTTCATCAAGCAGAACAACGTATCCATCACCGTGGATCTCCACGAAGCTTCCCCGGAATATCCTACCATCAATGCCATCGTAGCCCATCAGGACGCCATTGAGCTGGCCAGCTGGGCTTCCATGGATATGCAGATGGAAGGCATGACCATCAGCATCGAAGCCTCTCCCACCAACCTTCACGGTCTTTCCCACCGGGAACTGGGGGATTACACCGATACGCTGGCCGTGCTTATGGAAACGGCCAATGCCTCTCAGGGGCGCCTTCGGGGCCGCACCGATGCGGATCTGGTGGTCACCGGGCAGGATCACTACTACTATCTGGCCGGTAAATACGGCGCTCTGTATGTGGATTTCCCGGAAACCGGCATTCCCCTGGATGTGCGGGTCGCCCGGCATATCTGCGGTGTGGAACAGCTGTGCAACGCCTATAACGAACTGAGCGGCACGGATACCCTGGATCTGGGAGATCTTCCCTCCTATTCCGAGATCATTGCCAATGGTGTAGGCGCTTATCTGAACTCCGGAAACTAAAGCCAGGCAAGGTGCTCTGCGTGAAAAGACTGTGTGTACTGACTCTGGGGCTGCTGGTGCTTCTATGCGCCTGTACCCCCGGAACATCCGAAAAGAAAGCGGAAGCCGCCCCCACGGCGGCTCCGCTGCAAACCCTTTCTCCCGATTCCGACGGTTCCCCGGAAGAATCTGCGCCTGCAACGGTGACCATCAACGGCGAGACCTTTGCCTATGACGGCTTCCGGGTGCTGGAGCCGGAATGTGATCTGGATATCTACTCCATGGAGCCGAAAGACTTTACAGACGATTTTAACACCGTGTATGAGTGCCAGCGGGAAAGCTATCAGCTGACGCCCGGAACGGAAACGGAAACCACCGTAGTCAGGATCACCGGGCAGGAACCGGGCCCAACGGTCTACATTGCCGCCGGTATCCACGGGGATGAACGGGCTGCCTGGTTTGCCGGGCTCATGCTGCAAAAGATCACCATCCGGGCCGGCACGCTGTATGTCCTTTCTCCCGCAAATGCCAAGGGCGCAAAGGTCGTCAGCCGCATGGTAGGGGAAGAAGATCCCAACCGCTGCTTTCCCGGTCAGGAAGACGGCACCGAGGCCCAGCGCCTGTGCTATGCCATTTTCCATGACATTGAAGAAAAGGCCCCCGAGCAGCTGTTGGATCTGCACGAAGCCATCGTCTATAAAGAGGGCAGGGATTTTCTTGGCAGCACGTTGATCTATTCCTCACTGGATGGTATGCAGGATATGTTTTTTGACCTGCTCTTTGCCACTCAGGCAGGAGAAGTAACCTCCACTTCCTTCGGCTATAACGGCCCTGGCCCTGCCGGAAGTATGAACCGCACCGTTACCGACCAGCTGCACATTCCTTCCATCACCGTGGAGACCTTCCGGGGCTTCCCCATAGAGCGGCGGGTGAAGGATCAGCTGAAAGTGGCCGCCTATGTGCTGCGGTATAAAGGGATGCTATGACCATTGCCGGCCTGTTCATCTGCATATTATGCCTGTTGTATCTCCTGTATCTGGGGGCAGAAAAGCTTCTTGCCCGCAGGTATAGGAGATCTTTGCTTCATGTGATCCAGGTAAACGGCATCCGGGGCAAATCCTCCACCGTCCGACTTGTTGATGCGGGCCTTCGTGCAGGAGGCTTTCGGGTGGTCAGCAAATCTACCGGCACTTTGCCCATGATACTGCATACCGACGGCCGGGAGGAGGAGATCCGCCGCCGGGCCCCGGCCAATATCCGGGAGCAGCTCTCCCTGCTGGCTGCAGCGCATCGTGAGGGGGCTCAGATAGCCGTATGCGAATGCATGGCCATTTCTCCCGAGCTGCAGCGGGCCTCCCAGCAGATGCTTCAGGCGGATATCGCCCTGATCACCAACGTGCGGCTGGATCATACGGATGTCATGGGCGCTACCCGAGAGGAAATTTGCGCTTCTCTGCTGCATATGGCCCCGGAAAAAGGACTGCTGATTACCGGAGAAGAGGATATGCTTCCCTTCATGCAGGCCGTCATGAAAAAAAGACAGGGCTGTGCAAAGCTGGCACTGCCCGATGCTGCCGGATACCCAGGTATTCCTGATTTTCCGGAAAATATTGCACTGGCGCTGGCTGCCTGTGAAGCCGCTGGTGTTTCCCGGGCTGCCGCCCTGAAAGGGATGGAAAGTGTGCGCCGGGATCCCTATGCTTTTGAACGGCTGCAATGGGGGCATACGGTCTTTCTCAACGCCTTTTCTGCCAATGATGTGCAATCCACCCGAACGCTGTATGAAAAGAGCGGAGAAAAAGCCCCCCTTATCCTGATCTTGAACAACCGCAAAGACCGTCCTGCCCGCGCACTGGAAATGAGTCGTCTGGCCCGGCTGCTGCCCGTCCGTGAAATATGGATTCTGGGAGAGCAGAAGGGCCTGATGCAGCGGCTGCTTCGGCGGCAAAATCCCTCCGTTCCTCTGCGCCGCTTTGACCGGGCAGAGGATATCCCTCTGGATTTTTCGGAACCCCGGGTGCTGCTGGGAGCCGGAAATATCAAAGGGCAGGGAGAAGCCCTGACTCTGCGCATACGCCGCCGGGCAAAGGAGGTAGAATGAGAGAAGAAATCCTGGTGCTGGGGATACTTTGCAGCATCCTGTTTTATGAATGTACCCGTCTTTCCCCCGGAGGGCTGATCGTACCGGGGTATTTTGCCCTTTGCCTGCAATCTCCCCTGCGCATTGGGTATACGCTTGGACTGGCTCTGCTCACATGGGGGGTCATGGCTCTGTTGTCTCAGGTGCTGATCCTGTATGGAAAGCGCCGGTTTGCTCTGTCTATCGTACTTTCCTATCTTTTGAACATGGCAGTTGTTGCCCTGGGCATACTGCCCTTTGAAATCAGCGTTATCGGGCTTATCATTCCCGGAATACTGGTGCGGGATATGGAAAAGCAGGGACCTGTTAAAACCATTTTGTCTCTTGGAATAGTCACCGGAGTATTAGGGCTTGTCATGCTCCTTATGGGGGCGCTGTGAAGCGGCGGGAACTGGGCAAGGCCCTGTGTCTGCTGCTTACGATGCTGCTTCTTTTGGCAGGCGGGTTGATCAGCTACGAAAATGCTTTCATGGAAAAACGGCCCGAGTATGACCGGATGTGTGATGCCGCCCGGCGCATGGAAGCCTGTATGGCCGAAATCAAAGCAGAAAGACTCCGCCGCGGTCTGCCGGTAGACGAAACGGAAGACATCTTTTCCACAGGCCTGCTTGGCACCGGGCATACAGCCATCACCACCACATTGGGAAATCTGGAGGCCAAGCGGACCTCCTGCCAGCGGGACATGGGCGCTCTGGTGCTGCGGCTGCTGCTGGAAGCCGGGGTCAAGGCCGGGGATCGGGTAGGCATATGCGCTTCCGGTTCCTTCCCCGCCCTGAACATTGCCCTTTTTTGCGCACTGGATGCGCTGGAGGCACAGCCGGCAGCCATTATATCTATCGGCGCCTCCACGTATGGGGCCAACCTGCCGGAATTTACTGCCCCGGAGATGCTGTATCATCTGTATGAAAAAGGGCTTGTTTCCACCGCACCCCTGTATGCCACTCTGGGGGGAGACGGAGATATGGGGCAGAATATGGGGGCCGCTTTCTTTGAAGAAGAACAGGCAGTGCTGGAGCAGACTCTGACCCGGCTGGAAACAGCAGGCATTCCTCTGGTTTGTATACCCGACCGGCAGGAAAATCTTGTCTGGCGGGAGCAGGTATACGGCGATATCGACTGCTTTGTCAGCATAGGGGGGCAATCCATGGCCATGGGCGCTCATGAAGAAGGCTATGCCCTTGGGCAGGGAGTCCTGCGCCGGCAGCGGGTCAAAAACGGTGAAAGCTTCCTCCTTGGTCACTATCTGAATCTGGACGTTCCTGTCACAGTGCTGCTGAACGTCCGCACTCTGTGTGCGGAATACGGCCTGCCCTTTGATCCGATTACTCTTGCGCCCATCGGGGAAAATGCTTTATACTATAAAAAAACCTGTCCTAAGGTTCCGGTGCTGCTGGCACTGGGCCTTGGAGCAGGTATGCTGCTGCTGTACAGGAGATGGTTCGTATGGAAGGGCAGAAACCAAGAATAAGATACTCTTCCCTGCTTTTGGGCTGTGCGCTGCTGATACTGGGGCTGTTGATGCCCCTGCTGCTGAACGTAGGCAACATGGAGGTGTATACCTCCATGTACAAGGCATTTTCCCGGGATGAAAAAATATATGTGCTGGCAGCGGCTTTTCAGCTGCTGCTGCTGAACATTCTTCGAGGATACCCCAATTACCTGGGCGCTTTCTTTATTGCAGACAGTTTTTCCACCCTGACCCCCCGGCGCTACAAGAAGATCCTGCTGGGCTGCATGGTCTTTCCGCTGGTACTGCTGGAATACCGGCTGATCCACCTGCTGTATGGCATAAACTATGCTTTTGGCGTGCCTGCACTGCTGACCATTGCCATGATGCTGGTGCTGGCCATGGTGGATCTGACTCTTGTCTCCAATATAAAAAAGTGCTTTACGGTGTTCTTCTTTCATGGAGCCATCCAATGCCTGGATGTAATGCCCTCCCTCAGCGGCAGCTTCTTTGGTCAGGGAGAGACCACCCGTGAGATCCGTGCTGCCAGCGCCTTTTTGCAGGCGGATACCTTTTTGAATCTGTCTCTTCTATGCGTTTTCATTCTTCTGGCCCTGAGCGCCTGCCTGTATACGGTGCTGGTGGCGGATGAGAACCACATCCGTCTGGTAAGCCGCCAGAAGGAACAGCGGGAGCATGAGCTTATGATCGCCCGCATGAGCGAGGTGGAAAACCGCACCTACCGGGAGGTCTATCATGTAGCCCACGACCTGAAGACCCCCCTCACCTCCATCCAGACCATTATCGGCATCCTGGCGCTGGAAGAAAAGGAACCCCGGCGGCTCCAGCTGCTGCACGGGGTGGAAACCTCTGTAGAGCACATGAGCCGAATGATCACCGAGCTTCTGGATGAAACCCACGTCAGCCTGACCACCGCCGGAGATATCCTGCGGGAGGTCATGGCACAGGTATCCATTGCTCCCTATGTGCACTGCATTGAGCTTAAACAGCCTGCGGAAGATCTGTATGTCAATGCCAATCGCATCCGTTTTGACCGGATGCTCATCAATCTGCTGGAAAATGCCTATTATGCCCTGACCGATCATAAAAAAGGCGTCATTCGGCTGGAAGCGGATCGGGTATACCTGCAGGGAAACGGGAAAATACTTTCCCCGTCGGAGGTCAAAAATGCCGGAACGCCCTATGTACGCTTTCTGGTCAGCGACAATGGCCGGGGCATGGACGAAAAGACTGTGGCTTCCATCTTCCAGCGGGGCTTTTCCACCCGAGGCTCCAGCGGCCTGGGGCTGGTCTTTGTAAAAGAAGTTGTAGAGACCCACGGGGGGCTTGTACAGGTGGACAGCCACCCGCAAACCGGCACCACCTTTACCATTCTGATACCGGAGGAAGAAAGCGATGAGTGAGCCCACCAGGATTTTATGCATAGATGACGATGAACAGATCCGCTTTGCCCTTGGCGCTCTGTGCGAATCTCAGGGATGGCGGCCCTTGACCGCAGGAGATGTACAGGAGGGCCTTTCCCTGTTCTTTCGCGAAAAGCCCGACATGGTGCTTATTGACTATCATATGCCCAGGATCAATGGAGTGGAAGGCGTCAAAATGCTTCGCCAGCTTTCGCAAACCGTTCCCATACTGGTATTCACCATCGATGACGATCAGGCCATAGCCGACGAGTTTCTCCGGGCCGGCGCCAACGATTTTGCCCTTAAACCCATCAAGGCCCCTGATCTCATCTCCCGGATAAAGCTCCATATTCGTCTTATGCAGGCACAGCGGGATCCCCACGGAAGCGCTTCCTGGACAAAGGGCATCAGCCGGGTGACCATGGAGCTTATTATAGACGCCCTGAAAAAAGAAACGGAGCCCCGCACCGTCCAATGGATCGCCGAAAAAACGGGGCTGGCCACCCAAACCACATACCGATATCTTCAATATATGGTATCCGAGCAGACGGTGGAAGCCCTGAATGTATACGGCAAAGTGGGTCGTCCCAAACAGAAATTTATCCTCACCCTCAAAGGAGAAAAGTAATGCCTGCTTCTTTGCTTTCCCAATTCCTTCTTCGTTATGAACAGGCCGATACCCTCCCCGAAAAGGCCCTGGCTTTGTATAACGGCGGTTTCTGTGCCCTGGGTCAGGAAGGTCTTTCCCGGCTGTTGGGAGAGAATGCGGCCCCTTTTTTAGCCTATATACAGGCATTGCAGCAGGAGGATGCTGACGTCGGCCATGCGTTGGCCCACCTCCAGGATGCCCCTTCTTCCGCCCTGTTGGAATCGCTGTACGAAAAGCTCCGCACGCTTTGACCTCACGCCAAAATTGCCTGGAGCCCCATTCTCGGGGTTGCTTTTGCTTCTTTTCCAGCGTCTCCGAATATAATGTCCATGCAAAAAAGCCGGGATATCGCTTCCCGGCTTCCTGTTTGTGTCTGTTTTACTTTTCCAGAAGTCTTGCTTCCATATAGTAACGCTTTTCCGCCGCTTCCCCCATGGAGAAGGTCTTGCGGGGCAGTGCGCCATCATACACTACGGTGGGGAACAGCTCGCTCTTTTCCATATCCGGCAGGAGGAATCCTGTGGTATCGGGCTTCTGGGCCAGTTCCTTGACCACATCAATACCGTGGATATAATCCACCTCGCCTCCCAGTTCCTTCAGCACGGCGTCAATGGCATTCTGCAGCGTGCCTACAGCCAGCTGCACGGCGGGTTCGGTTACGATAAAAGCACCGCTCTTATCCCCATAGTAGAAGGGGATGACATGCTTTTCGCCTCCGGCAGGTGCCTGTTCAGGGCCGATCTCTGCGCCGCCGTTCTGCTCCCGCAGTTTTTGAAGCAGAGCTTCCACCAGCTTTTCCCCGGGAATGCCAAACACGTTCCTGTGAATAGCCTCAAATACAATGCCTTTATCGTGGACGTTGTTCAGCTCGATAAGCGCATACCGGGCAGGATGATCCTCCCTCTGTTCCTCTGGCAGCGTGGCCTTGATCTTCTCCCAGTTCGCCTTGGCCGTGGCCAAAGAATGGTTCCCATCGCCCATGGCAAAAAGAAGTACGGGCTTGCTGCCGTATTTCTTTTCAAAGGCAGCTTTGTCGCTGAGTGCGGTAAGAGCTTCCAGCACTCCCACGATCTCCTTTTCCCCGCTGACCAGACGGCCGGAGATATGTCCGCCGCCCAGCATCAGATCCGTATCATACAGCAGAGGAAGCTTTTCGGCCTGCGCCGTCAAAGGCTCGATAACCGTCTCTTCAGGATCGTCAATGAGCACCAGAATATGCGGCAGCTCCACCGCTGCTCCCTCCCGGATGCGCAGCCGGGGCGGAATACGCTCTACAATAGTGCCTTCCGTAGCCCGGATAAGTGTACCGGAGCCCTTGCTGTAATCATATTTCTCCAGATCCAGTGCCATAACCAGCCCATGCCGGGTGTTTCCTGCAGCGGTGCGCTCCACCAGCACGAATCCCTGAGGCTGTTTGACCAGCGTGCCGTTGTGCAGATATTCCTGCATCTTCTCTTTAATGCGCGCAATGCGCTCCTGCTCATCCTGAGCACCCAGCCAGGCTTCCGGCAGGATCAGATCCAGCGTGGAAGGGGCATCGCCGATGATCCGGCGGGCTTCCTCCCAGTATTCCTTCTGAGAGGTGAATTGATCGCAGGCCACCACGGCCCACTTGTACATATCTGTCCCCTGAGGGGGCAGCAGGATCTCCGGCACCAGAACGCCGACACTGTTTTCGTATACTTTCATTGCTTCCTCTTCCTTTGCAGAATGGTATTTTTATTGTATCGTTTTCAGTGTCTTTTTGCAATGGATTTTCTGAGGGAAAGAATATATATTTATACCCCCTCCCCCTATTTGAGTCGGGGCGTGCATTCGGCATGATCACCAAGTAAAAAAAGAGGCCAAGAGCCTTTATCGCTTCTTGCGCCCCTCAGTTTTTATTCTTTTGCCTCCTGTATACCGGAACCGTTCAGCGCCTCCCATATCTTCTTAAAGCAGGGCTGGAATGCCGGCTCTTCCCTTCGGCGCAAAGGCGTCATCTCCGGTGGGAATGGCAGGAGCACCTCTTTCTTCAGCATGGCAGGCCGTCCCGAAAGCACCAGCACCCGGTCTGCCATGGATACGGCTTCCCCAATATCATGGGTCACCAGCACGGCGGTTTTGCTCTGCTCCTTGATAATAGCACGCATCTCGTCCCCCAGGTTCAGCCGGGTTTGATAGTCCAGGGCAGAAAAAGGTTCATCCAGCAGGAGCAATTCCGGTTCCAGCGCCAGTGTGCGGATCAACGCCACCTTTTGCCGCATGCCCCCGGAAAGCTGGTTTGGTTTAAAAGAAACAAATTCTCCCAGTCCATAGGTGTCCAACAGTGTCAAAGCCTTTTCCCGGCTTTCCTCGGTCAGGGTATGACGCACTTCCAGTCCCAGCAGCACATTCTTCTCCACCGTCCGCCACTCCAGCAAATGATCCCGCTGAAGCATATACCCCATTGGACATTTCCCTGCGGGATACAGCACTTTCCCTCTGGTAGGCGCCATAAGTCCCATGATCATGCTGAGCATGGTTGTTTTTCCGCAGCCAGATGGCCCGACAATAGCCACAAACTCCCCTTCCCGAATGGAAAGGGAAACATCCTTCAGGGCCTGCGTTTCCCCCTGCGGGGCCTGATAGCACAGGCTTACGTTCTCAAAGGCGACCAGCACCCGCTCCATGTTGCTTTTTCTCTTTTCCATACCCTATCCTATGCAGGGCCTGCGTTTCCCGTCACCCTCTGCGCCGGGTCTGCGTACTATGGAAACATAAGGGAGGTGTGTTCATGAGGAAAAGACGTTTTCGCTGCCGGCCCAGGTGCCTGCTGTGGCTGCTTGCATTTCCGGCCGCGGTATGCCTGCTGTATCTGCTGCCTCATTGGCTGCTCTGCATTTTGATCATGGCCATGCTTCTCTTTTACCTCTGCTGCCGCGGCAGCTGAGCATAGAAAAAGGGCGGAGCGCCAAAACAACGGCCGCTTCGCCCTCTTTTGTTTTGCACTTATTCCTTGGAATACAGGAGCTGATTCAGCAGAATCTTGTTCTTTTCCACCTCCGGGATCACGGCAAAAGCCCCATCCTGGCTGGTTTCGGTATAGCTGTCGTCAAAAGGCACCCTGGCTCCCTGGAATCCCAGCTCGTCCGTACGGATGGCTTCATTTGCAATGCCTTCCAATATCTCGCCATCCAGATTCGTGCGCACCCTGGTAATGATTTTCAAAAACAGGTCTGTCATCTGATCCACATCCTGATTCAGCCGCAGATATGTCAGTGCGTCTTCGACCATTTTCAGCTGCCTTTGGGTCCGGCCAAAGTCTCCGGTGCCGCCGCTGGTACGATCCAGCAGATAGGTCACCGCCTCTTTGCCGTTGAGCTGCTGCTGTCCTGCCGTCAAGCTGCCGCCGCATTTCCCGTTGATATATGCAGCTTCCTCTTCCGTCAGTGTGGCCGGAATACCGCCGATAATATCCGCCAGCTGTGCCAGATCCTCGGTACCCGTATACACATAGTTCTGCAGATCCAGATCAAACACGCTGTTCAGCGTATTCATCAGCAACCCCATGCCGCCCAGAGAATAGGCCGCATTCAGCCGCTTCCATCCGTAGCCTTCAATGGGCACCAGCATATCCCGCATAAGAGAAACAACGGTAAACTGCTGCTTCAGGGCATTAAAGGAAGCAATAAACATCATATCCGTCTGAGGTGCTTCCTCTTCAACGCTTCCGTTTTGTATTACAATAAGAAAGCTGTACAGAAAACGGTCTCTTTGTTTCTGGGAGTATATGGGCACCTTTTTGATCTCGCCGGTCTCGTAATAATCCACATCCGTGGAAAGAGCGGCAGCAAAAGGATCCGGCGTAGGGGAAGGCGCAGGGGTAGCGGTAGCATCCGGCTGTTCCACCGTCTCCACCAGATCTTTATGCAGGCGATTGAGCTTTTTAAGGCCGATCACACCGCCCATGCATAGCAGCACCAAAGCGATAGCCAGACTCAGAGCCGTGATCCTGAGCCGTTTGAGAATGCGGGCATCGTTGTTGTTTTCCATAAGCCCTCCCGTCTCAGGCTCCCAGGGCCATGCGCAGCAGGATAATATCCACAGCCAATGCCCCCAGTACCAGCAGCCCCAGCACAACTATCAGGGCTATGTACAGTCCCTTTTTAATCTTTACGCTCATAGTTTATTCCACAGTCGTTCTGATGGTCACCTTGTCTGCCACTTCTTCATAGGAAGGGGCATTGCCCTCCAGATCATATTCGGCAAAAACCAGCATATCCAGCAAATTCCGGTCTGCTACACCGTCTCCATCCCTGTCTCCGCTGGGATGGTTGATGATCTCACCCATAAATACCATGCGTACACTTTCGCCGCCATCCAGATTATAGGCTTCCACACACCCCAGGCTCTTCATGAGCTCCACCTGCTCATAATAGTTCATGCCGATGGAATACCCTTCTTTTCCCTGCCGTCCATCCACCAGTACCAGTACATAATGGCCGGGTTCATAGTATCCCAGCATGCAGCGTGGATGCCGGGTGGCATTTTCTTTATATCCATCTTTTGCCACGCCATCGCTGATAAAGATCGGGCCAAACTGCCACGCCTGCCATGCGCCGTTTTCCACAGCCTTTTTGTCATTGAATTTGGCCGCAGAATAGTCCATGGTCTTCATTTTTCCGTCTCTGTAAATTACGCAGATTTCCCTTGTCAGTTCCCGGCTGATACCCTTATACCTAACTCCGTTATGCAACGTCAATCCGTTATTATAAGAACCGGTAATTCCCAAAACAGCCCTTTCTCTTTGGCACATGCTGTCTGCCGACTCGGTTCCGGAGTTAAAATCCCCGTTTCCAAAGGCCGTGCGGAAGCTCCGGTAATTGCGCAGCCAGATATCCGCTACAAAATAGGTCAATACGTTCTCTTCATCCACCACTTTTTTGATGGCGATCCGCAGTTCATCGCTCTGATAGCTGTAGTCTGCATCCACACCCGTATCATAATCCGGGAAATTGGCGCACACGTCTCCCTCCTCCGGTTCCCGGGTAGGAGCAGGGGTGGGCGTATCCGTGGGGGCGGGGGTATCCGTCGGTACGGGAGTAGGTTCTTCCGTAGGTTCGGGCGTGGGGGCCTGGGTAGGTGCCTCGGTCGTAACGGGTTCTACCTGATCGTCTACCGTTTGAGGCGCCTGGGTATCCTGAACCGCTGCCTGCGGTTCACTCTGCTGCCCGGCACAGCCGGTAAGAACCAGCACTCCTGCCAGCAATGTGCAAAATATCTTTATAAGAAAACCGTGTTTCATCATTCCTCCTGTATGTTGCTGAGAAAATACGCTGATATTCATCTTATCACGGAACATTCTACCACACAAGGCGAAAAATGTACTTTTTACACTTTTATGACATTCCGCAAAGCATCTTTTCTTATTCCAGAAAATCCTTCAGCCGCTTGGAGCGGGAGGGATGCCGGAGTTTGCGCAGAGCCTTGGCTTCGATCTGCCGGATCCGTTCTCTGGTCACGTTGAACTCCTTCCCCACTTCCTCCAGCGTCCGGGCCTTGCCGTCGTCCAGACCGTAACGCAGGCGCAGCACCTTGGCCTCCCGGGGCGTCAGGCTGTTCAAAACATCCATCAGCTGCTCCTTGAGCAGGGTGGAAGCCACGGCTTCGGCAGGAGCGGGCGCATCGTCATCCGGAATGAAGTCTCCCAAATGGGAATCGTCCTCTTCGCCGATAGGGGTTTCCAGAGATACCGGCTCCTGAGCAATCTTGATGATTTCCCGCACCTTCTCTTCAGAAATGCCCATTTCCTTGGCGATCTCATCGGGGCGGGGCTCCCTGCCGTACTCCTGTACCAGCTGCCGATTTACCCGGATAAGCTTGTTGATGGTTTCTACCATATGCACAGGGATCCGAATGGTCCTTGCCTGATCGGCAATGGCTCTGGTAATAGCCTGACGGATCCACCAGGTCGCATAAGTGGAGAACTTATAGCCTTTACGGTAGTCAAATTTTTCCACCGCCTTGATAAGCCCCAGGTTGCCCTCCTGGATCAGATCCAGAAACAGCATCCCGCGACCCACATACCGCTTGGCAATGGATACCACCAGCCTGAGGTTGGCCTCGGCCAGCTGGTGCTTGGCCTCCTCGTCTCCCTCAGCCATACGCTGGGCGATCTCTACCTCTTCCTGGGCGGTGAGCAGAGGCACCTTGCCGATCTCCTTGAGATACATACGCACGGGGTCGTCGATATTGATGCCTTCTGTGGCAGACAGCACCGCTTCCACCTCGGCGATCTCCTCATTAATATCCTCGGGGACCTCTACATCCTCCACCACGTCGATGTTCATCTCTTCCAGAGCTTCGTAGACTTTCTCTATCTGCTCCTGATCCAGATCCTCTTCCTGAAGGGTCTCCATGATGGTCTTGTAGCTGAGAACGCCCTTTTGCTTGCCGGTTTCCAGCAGTTCCTGGATCTTGCTCTTCTGGGCTTCCTTGGTCTGGGTCTTTGCTTTGTTTTCGCTCATATGCCTCTCCTTATTTGTTTGCGCGTATCAATGCGGTTATCTGTTTGAGCAGTTCTTTTTTTTCTTCCGGGGAAAGGGTCTCTTCCTTGAGCCGCTCCTGAAGAGAGCTGAGCTCCTCCCCGCTGTTCTTTTTTTCCAGCCGGCGTATGCACTCCCTGGCCGTCTGCACCGGGTCTTCCCAGGCGTTTTCCCCCTTCAGCAGAGCAGAAAGCTTTTCCGCCTCCTGCTTCTCTCGCCCGGCAATATAGGCGGCTAAAGAAAACTCCTTCTCCCCCATGCCTTGCAGCAATGTGCGGTACGCTTCCGTTTCCAGCAGTTCTTCCGCCGGCTCTCCTGCAAGAAGCGCACATGCCTCCCGGCTCTGCAGGGCACATTGGAGCAGCGTCCGTTCCAGCGCTTCCCGAGCGGTTTCTTCCTCCCGGGAGCGGCGGCGTCCCCCGATGGAGGGCAGCGGCTTTCCTGCCGCCAGCGGCAGGTGTTCACCCTGCATCCCCTGTGCCTTTAAAGCGGATAGCGGATAGCCTGTTTTTTCGGCAACGTATCGATAATACCGCTCCTGCTCCAAGGGCTGCAGCGAAGCAACATAAGCGCAGGCTTCCTTTGCGTATTGCTCCCGCTGGTCCTCGTTGCCCATATCCCGGCCCCCGGCCATGGAATCCAGTTTAAAGGCGCTGAGCGTCAATGCCGAGCTTTTCAATCGCTCAAAGCCTTCCCGGCCATATCTGCCTGCAAATTCATCCGGATCCAGGTCATCCGGAAACACAATGACCTTCACCGACAGCCCCTCTCCTGAAAGAATATCCAGCCCCCGGATGGTGGCATGCTGCCCGGCCGAATCCCCGTCATAGGCAATATACACCTGCTGAACGTATCGCTTCAGCAGCCGGGCCTGCTGGACGGTAAGCGCCGTACCCAAACTGGCCACGGCATTGCGTACCCCTGCCTTATACAGGCCGATAACGTCCATATACCCTTCCACCATGACGATATCGCTGAGCTTTTCTCCCTTCAGCAGATGCAGGCCATACAGGTTGTTGCGCTTGTTATACAGGAGCGTATCCCCGGTGTTCAGATACTTGGGCTTGGAATCATCCAGCACCCGGCCCCCGAATCCCAGCACCTGACCGTCTATGCCCTGAATGGGGAAGATCAGCCGGTTTCGATATACATCGTAGGAGCGGCCTTTTTCCCGGTTCAGCACCAGCAGCCCTGCGTCTTCCAGTTCTTTCTGGCTGTAGCCCGCCTGCATAAGATGGTTCTTCAGCAGATCCCAGCTCTCCGGTGCATATCCTATGCCAAAGCGCAGCAGGATCTCTTTATTCATCCCCCGCTTCTGCGCATACAGCCTTCCCGGCTGCCCCAGGGGGCCCAGCAGCTGCTGGCAGAAAAACCGTGCGGCCAAACGGTTGGCCTCCTGCAAGCGGCGCCGGTATGCCCGCTTCCTTTGCAGTTCGGCATCATTCTGTTCTTCCGGAAGCTCCATATGCGCCCGTTCCGCCAGAAAACGCACGGCTTCTCCGTAAGTAAGCTTCTCCATATCCATAATGAACTGGATCACCGTGCCCCCGGCGTGGCAGCCAAAGCAGTAAAACAGCTGCTTGTCCGGCGAAACGGAAAAAGAGGGCGTTTTCTCTCCGTGCAAGGGACATAGGCCCCAGAGCTTGCGGCCCTTGGGCTTGAGCTCCACATAGGAAGAGATCACGTCCGCTATATCATTTTTAGACAGCAGCTCATCCAGCCACTGGGTAGGAAATGCCAATGAGTATCGCCTTTCTTTATAAATTCTTCCGGCTTTATGTTTATACGACAAAAAGGGATTTATTCCTTTATTTTTTGTCGAAATCCAGTATATGTCTTTAGTTCCAGGCTTTGGGCACGAACAGCCGCTGATAATCGGCAATAGCGTAAGTATCGGTCATACAGGCGATGAAGTCTGCGGCAATGCGCTCTTCCCCGTCTTCCTCCCTGTACAGAAGAAATTCCTCCGGCAGTTCTTCCACATGGTGCAGATAATGGCGGTACAGCTGCTCCACCACATATTTGGCCTTATCCTCCTCCCCTTTGGCCACGGGGTTGAAGTATACGGCACTGAACATAAAGGAACGGAGCTCCTCAAACCGTTCCCGGGCCTGCGGGGTAAAATCCACCCGGTCGGAATTGGCGCAATGGCTGACAATATCCGAGATCATGCTGTTGATGCGCTTGGAATGAGTCTCCCCAAAGAATTTCCGGCAGGAAAGAGGGATCTCCTCCGCCTTCAGCACCCCGGCCCGGATAGCATCGTCAATATCGTGATTCACATAGGCGATCTGGTCAGACAGGCAGAGCACCTGTCCCTCCACGGTGCCGGGATGCCCGCGTCTGGAATGGTTCACAATACCGTCCCGTACCTCCCAGGTAAGGTTCAGTCCCCGGCCGTCCTTTTCCAGCTTATCCACCACCCGCAGGCTCTGGCTGCTGTGCACAAATCCCCCGGGCACCAGCTGGTTGAGCACCGCCTCCCCTGCATGGCCAAAGGGTGTATGCCCCAGATCGTGCCCCAAAGCCATGGCCTCCGTCAGATCTTCGTTGAGCCGCAGTGCCCGGGCAATGGTCCGGGCGATCTGCGAAACCTCCAGAGTATGCGTCAACCGGGTACGGTAATGATCTCCCCGGGGCGCCAGAAAGACCTGGGTTTTATGCTTCAGCCGCCGAAAGGATTTGCAGTGAATGATCCTGTCCCTGTCCCGGACAAAACAGGTGCGCAAAGGACATTCCTCTACAGGTCTTTCCCTTCCCCGGCTGTTTACGGCCAAAACGGCATGGGGCGAGAGGGTCTGTTTTTCCAGTTCCTCCCAGTGCTTGCGGATCTCGCCGTTTTCCATGGCTGCGCTCCTTTCGCCCATCAGGCAAATTTTTCTTAATATAAAATACGACGCCGAAATCATCTTTCCCTTTATTTTCCCGGATTCTCTATAAAAAACGGGTCTCATAGGGTCTATTTTCTGCAAACGCTCTCTTCCTGCAAAATATCGGTCAAGAATCCTTACATCTCTATAGAATGTGCAGGGCAGATGACATGATATGTTGATCCGCAAGATGTAGATATTTGCGTGATTTGCCTGCATCAAAAATTCGGGACGTCTATAAAAGCGCTTTCAGGTTATCAGAAAACATATTAAATGATTCATCAAAGAGACAGTCGGAAAACCCGGCTGCCTTTTATGATATTTCCAAAGGCAAACAGCAACAAACGTCCGGAAGGAAACCCTTTCCGGACGTTTGGAGTATCTGTTCACCGAATTCACTTTTTACTGCCGCCGCAGTGCGTTTTCTGCTTTTTCTCACAGCCCGGGCAGCCGCCCCGGCATTCCCGGCAGGAGCCGCATTTTCCGTCTTTATGATACGCCCGCAGCGCCAGAAATGCCAGCAGTACCAACACTCCCAGCAATATCCAGGAAACCAGGTTCATCCTATACCCCCAGGAGCAGCAGCAGTGTCCGGCACAGAAAAGCAAAGATCCAGGCCAGTGCGCACTGGAAAAGAACCGTTAACGCAGCCCAACGTGGACCCAGTTCCCGGCGAATAGAGGCGATTGCCGCCACACAGGGGGTATACAGCAGACAGAACACCAGCAGCGCCCCGGCTCCAGCCGGTGCAATGACCTGCGTCAACGCCGTACCTGAAGCAAAAAGCACGTTTAGAGTGGAAACCACGCTTTCTTTTGCCATAAATCCGGCTATAAGCGCCGTGCAGATACGCCAGTCTCCAAAGCCCAAAGGCCGGAACACAGGGGCCAGAAATCCCGCCAGCCCCGCCAGAATGCTGTTGCGGGAATCCGTTACCCGATCCAGCCTGAGGCTGAAGGTCTGCAAAAACCATATGACCATGGAAGCCAGAAAAATCACCGTAAACGCCCGGTGCAGAAAATCTTTTGCCTTATCCCACAGCAGCAGCGCTACGTTTTTTATACCGGGCAGACGGTAGTTGGGCAGTTCCATCACGAAGGGCACCGCATTGCCTTTGAAAAGCGTATTTTTGGATATATAGGCCGCCAGTATACCGATCAGTATGCCCAGCAGATACAATCCCACCATGATCAGACCGGAATATTTTGGGAAAAACAGATGGGTAAAAAAACCGTAAATTGGCAGCTTGGCCGTGCAGCTCATAAAGGGAGTCAGCAGGATCGTCATTTTTCTGTCCCGTGCACTGGGCAGCGTACGGCTGGCCATAACCCCCGGCACCGTGCAGCCAAAGCCAATAAGCATTGGTACAATGCTCCTGCCGGAGAGCCCCAGCTTTCTTAGCGGCTTATCCATAACGAAGGCGATCCGGGCCATGTACCCCGTATCCTCCAGCAGGGAAAGAAAGAAGAAAAGCACCACGATAATGGGCAGAAAACTCAGTACACTGCCCACCCCAGTGAAAACCCCGTCTATCAGCAGGGAATGTAATGTGGGATTGACCTGCCAGGCGGTAAGCACCCCATCGGCCCAAAGGGTAAAGGCCTGAATCCCCTGTTCCAGCAGTCTCTGCAAAAAGGCGCCGATCACATTAAAAGTCAGGTAGAATACCAGCCCCATAATGGCAATAAAAGCCGGAACGGCCGTATACCGCCCCGTCAACACCCGATCTATGCGCTGGCTGCGGCTATGCTCCTTGCTTTCGTGGGGCTGAATAACAGTTTTGTCTACCAAACTGCCGATAAAGGCAAAACGCATGTCCGCAATGGCTGCCTTCCTGTCCATCCCCCGTTCCTGTTCCATTTGGGTGATGATATGTTCCAGCATCTCCCGCTCGTTTTCTGTGAGTTTTAGGGCATTTTCTACCAGTTCATCCCCTTCGATGAGTTTTCCGGCCGCAAAACGAAGGGGAATCCCCGCCTCTTTGGCATGATCTTCCACCAGGTGCATGATGCCGTGCAGCGCCCTGTGTACGGCTCCGCTGTGATCCTGTGCGCTGCAATAATCCTGCGGCACGGGTTTCTCCTGATAATAGGCAATATGCAAAGCATGACGAACAAGTTCTTCAATGCCTTCGTTTTTGGCGGCGGAAATAGGCACCACCGGGATGCCCAGCAGCGCCTCCATGGCGTTAATATTTACGGAGCCCCCGTTTCCCCGAAGCTCGTCCATCATATTCAGGGCCAGCACCATGGGCACATTCAACTCCAGCAGCTGCATGGTCAGGTACAGATTCCGTTCCAGATTGGTGGCATCGGCAATGTTTATGATGCAGCAGGGCTTTTCCTGCAAAATGAACTCCCGGGTGACGATCTCTTCTGCGGAATAAGGAGAAAGCGAGTAGATCCCCGGCAGATCCGTGACCTCCGTATCCGGATGGCCTTTGATCGCACCGCTTTTTCTGTCTACGGTGACGCCGGGAAAGTTCCCCACATGCTGGTTGGAGCCTGTAAGCTGATTAAACAGGGTAGTCTTGCCGCAGTTCTGATTTCCTGCCAAAGCGAAGGTCAGCCTGGTCCCTCTGGGCAGGGGCGAAGCCTGGGCCTTATCGTGAAAGCGGCCTTCCTCCCCTAATCCGGGATGCTCCAAAGACAGCAGCGTGACTTTTTCCTCCTCCCGTTCCGGAACTTCTCCCTCCAGGGGTTCTATTTCTATTTTTTCCGCATCCGCCAGGCGAAGCGTCAGTTCATAGCTGTGGATCCGCAACTCCATGGGATCTCCCATGGGTGCCAGCTTGATCAGTGTAACTCTGGCACCTGGAAGCACCCCCATATCCAGAAAATGCTGCCGCAGAGAGCCTTCGCCCCCTACAGACTGGATGCGCGCCGACTGCCCTGGTGCCAGATCCTTTAATGTCATATTTCCGCCCCTTTGCTCCTCTTTTTGTTAGGTTTACCTAACTATGTATATAGTATACACTCTCCGAGGGCCTTGTCAATGGGCAGCGGCCCGCCTTACCATACTCTCCACGGAATATGGTTTAACCGCCGAGCAGAGGAAGCATTCAGGCGAAGATCTCCTCATAGGTTGCTTTTAGTATTCCACGCAGAGCAATTATTTCATCGGGGTAAATGTGCCGCTGGCCTACTTCAATCTTTGCCAGGGCACTGCGCGTAACATCGCAGCCACAGCCTCCTGCATCATATTTGCACGCTCCCGTAGTGTACGGAGATTCCGCCCGATCCGGCGTTCCACATCAACATTCATAACAGTGCCCTTTCGTCTGCACTCAAACAGGTGCATTTTTTGTTGACAACATTATATGAAAAGGAGAAACAGAAATGGAAAAATGGATAGGGAGCCTGCTGGCAATTGCCGGAGTGATCTGCACAACGATCGGGATAGTAAAAAGCTGCAGCTGGGAATACAAGCTCGCCACAGGGCTGGGCGTTGCCGTCCCGGAGGTACAGGTAATGGCAATGCAAAGATGACATTTATGGCAGTGCATAGTTCCCGGAGCCCTAAGTATGACAACGTAATTCTGATCAATATGTTCGAAGAGACATTCGGGTTCCTGTGCCAGATCGAAGATGATCCTATTATGAAGCTCGTTACATATGAGGACAAGTAATATAAACTCATTCGACTTACCGTAGGACGTCCAGTTGCCCTCCCAATTATTTTTGCATGAATAAATAGTCGTGTCTGCTTGTGTATTCATCAAAAGCAGAATATAAAGTTATCCCGATACCACCATGTTACAGGTGCGGAAAAACGCTCACCACATAGATTTTTTCCGTAGATAGGCTGGGTTTCTTCAAAGCAACCCCGAAACTTTGCAATCCATGATCGCCACCCAAAGCAGTCAACCCGCATAGTCATCAATGTGCCCCTTCATGCTATCCGGGATGATAAAACAATTCAGAAGCTGGAAGAAAATTATTGCTATGATTTGGCTTTTCTGTACAGGATCGTTAATTTGAAGAATTGTATGTTTTCCCTTTTCGTCTCGTTGCACGGAAAGGGCATTTCTTATGCCATTAGAACACCGTTTTTCAGTTTGCACAAATCAATCACACCAGCCATATATCCTAAGAAGTCGTCATATCGAAGCGTCCACTGGTACACGCCGGTTGCAATCTCCTTCAAGTTCCAGTTTTTCATCTGGTCACGGCGCACGGAAACGGCCTTTCTCTGCAACAGTTTCCAATCGCCCTTTCCAAACGAAATCGCCGTTACCAGCACAGGATCGACCACTGCAGGAACCGTGTCGGAATCAATAACACGAAATTTCTCATCAATCGCCTGAAACTCCATTGCGGCTTCAAATTCCAGAAGTTTCTTGATTTCCCTCAAGCAGCTGTCGTCCCGAATGATCTCGTCATTCATCGCTTTTGTGCTCAATTCCGGGGTGATTTTGACATTTTTCTGAAAATAGCCCTTCAAAACATCGATAGACGAAATCAATTGTGGATTCTGTTTGAGCATAGAATCCTCTTGCAGCACAAAGCTCCATATTTCCGCCTCTGGATACTCTCCGTTTCTGCCCACTCTTCCTGCCGCTTGTAGTAGGGACAAAAGAGACGCCATCTCGCGGAATCCTGTCCGGAACGAAAAATCCACACCGGCTTCCACACATGATGTTGCCACAAGCGTCCAATCGGTATCGCCACAGTCATCCAGCCGCTGCTTTACTCGCTTAATCACGATTTCGCGATCCTCCGGTGTCAGTGCTGTAGACAGATGCTCAACCTGCTCCCTGCCGTACCGGTCTCGCAAATCTGACGCAATGACAGCCGCACTTTGGACTGTATTCAGAATGACCAGCCGCGGCCCCGGGGAATTATGAACCCATGCCGCCAGTTCTTCTCTGCTTACCGTGTCACTCCGATACCTGAATGCGATTCGATTTTTTTCATATTCCATCAGCCGATGATGTAAATCCGGCGCAATCAATTCGCAGACTTCGGTATTCGGCATATCCATTTTCGACAGATGCTCCAGTTCCCAGTAGCGTACCAATGAGCCGGATGCCAGAACCCAATAGCAACTCCATTCTTCCGCCAGCACATTCATCCAGTGCCAGGCCAGCGGCAGCAGCTTTAAGGGTAGTGCATTGTGGGCTTCATCCACAAAAATAACGCTGCCCGGTAGTTCGTGAAATCTGCGCAGGGTTGCCGGATGCCCGGAAGCCAGGGTTTCAAAAAATGCAACCGCTGTAGTTACGATAATCGGCGCACGCCACAACGATGTGAGATAGCGCGTATCATCATCCTCGAAATCGGCGCGGAAATGCAGTTCTGCCACAACCTCATCAGGACGTTCTCCCGGCAGCAGCAGCGCTTTCCGATAGACGTCCACAGATTGTTGAATGATACTGGTGTAAGGCAAAACAACGAAGACATGCCGTGACTCCCGCTTGATCGCCTGCTTCAAAAGATGCGCCATTACTGCAGTGGTCTTTCCGGAACCAACCGGGCTGTCACAGGCGGAAAAGGATTCGCTTATCTCTACATTACTGCACGCCATATACATTTCGTGCCGAAGCTGACTCCGCTCACCTTCTCCACCAAGCTGCGACACATATCGGTCCAGCGCCGCAAGCCGTTCTTTAGCGCGTAATTGCGGTATTTTCTCCGTCTTCGGTGTCCGTCCATATGCTGCGGCAGTATCTGTATGATCTGCATCCGCCAGACAGGAAAGCACCATCCGTCCAAATACGCTTGGGTTACCCTCATATTCCCGCGTCGGAGTAGTGGATTTTTGTGGGAACGCCGCGCAATGCCGGGCGAGAAGCATCCCCCATTTATATTTGACCTGATAAATCAAAGAGGGTGGGAACGCCATGCGATGCCGGGTGAGAAGCATCGGCATGGCATCATCCACCAGCTTCCGGGTTGCCGGGTGTTTATCCCGGAACATTGCCCCGTTCCGTAATTCCTCCATTTCCATCTTGGGGAGATCGCGATGATGGGCATACACCGCCAAGGCAGAAAAAGCGTTGATATTCTTTAGCACCGCACTGCCTGCATCTACATGATTCACCGGCAGGTGGCGCGCCTTCCCGGAGTCATCATGCAGGGCATCCTGATTTTCATCCCCCAGCTTTCCCAAATCATGCAGCTCAGCACTTTTCTGTACAGCGGAAACCAAGATTTCCTGCCCTTCAGCGGCATATTGTCCGGCCTCGGCGGCATATTTTAGCGCTCGGCGGGATACCCCTTTCACATGGTCACGGTACGTTTGCGGCGGATAACCGTCCCTTTCGCTGTGGGCAAGGTATTCCTTGGTCATAGATTTACCAAATCGACACAGCTTTCCACGCGGGACAACAGATTTTCCGGCAGGGTCGCCTTGTCCTCATAATCCGTCCAGGTGGTAGAGGGCTCGTCCTTGCTGCCGAGTTTCGTCGGGGTCAGGGCCTCCAGAAGCAGATGCTCCGGGCAACTTCCCAGCAGATTTTTGTGTTCCACATACCATGCGTGGCGGATACGGACGTCGGGTCGGGCGGCGGAACGGTTCTGCTCATAGGCATGAGGAATCAACAGCTTTAGAAGTTCAATGTCCTCTGCGGTGCAGCCGGTTTTATGGGCATAATTGGGATTCACAAAGAACGGCATGCAGTATACGCCATGCTCTACAATGCGGTAAGCCAGTGGAGCCATACCGGCCGCCTTACCTTCCTGTGTCGCTTTCTTTTTTGTATTCGTATGACGGATAATGTTGATTGGAGCCAGAGAAATACCCATACCAAACTGCACAACACCGGTTTTGATAAACTCCTTGCGATTTTTGCCCGCTTTGTCTTTACTTTCTTTTTTACTCGCTTTGTCTTTACTTTCTTCTTTGTCCGCTTTGCTTTTATTTTCTTCAAGGAACGTGTTTCCAAAAACTCTTGCGTCCCAATATTTATGAACAAACGGACTGTTCATAAATTGCGCCGGATCGTTCCCCTGCTCTTTAGTAATCTCACTGTCCACAAGTCCACGATGCTCCAGAATGAAATAGTGATCCGGATTGCCGCTGAACTGCTCCGGCAATGCGCGGAAAAACGGCGCGTCATGGTCGTCCAGCAAATCCCGGAGTTTACGCTTGAAGGAGACCGGCGAAATCTCTCCGAGACCGTTGGGACGCTGGCGGGGATCACTTTCCCGATCCGGATCGCCATTGGGGTTCGAATTTACAACTTCGATGACCAGCAGGCCGGTAGCACGTTTCAGTTCACTGCTCATTTACAGTATCCTCCTCAATTTTTATCTCATTCTTTTCGCTTTTGGGAAACGCAGCAAGGTAACCGATAAACATCTGTGCTTTTTCTTCCTCATTCAATCGGGTCTGCACCGTCCAATTCCGCTCGATTTTTACCACAATATCTTCACAGAGATGATACAGCCATCCCGCTCGCCAGCTTTCCTGCCCCTCAATCTGAATGCCCTGCAGGCGATAGCTTTTTGCCCATGTGTAGTAAGGCATGATCCGTTGGCTCAGTACGGTCAGAGTACGAATCGGCATCTCTGACGCAGATAGAAACAAGCTTCCACCCGCAAACTGCTTTGGGTAATCGCTGTTCCTTACAACATTACAATAAAGGGCGTGCAGTTCATCGGCAGCCTTGAGCAGCTGCCCATAGAGATATGGTAGGTTGTCCATATAATCATCCTTTCTGATGTCACTTCGATAAAGAAAAAGTCCCAGCAGCGCCAACATATTTTTTGCATCGTTCCATCTTTGGTGATGCCAATTCTTTGTCACATTCAGATACCCCAAATAAGTGCTTAGCGTGACTGCATTTTCCGCCAGCAGATGGAGGTCCGAACACACCGGCATGGCCGGTTCCATCAGCAGCTCCATGCCGTGGTACTGCGAAACCGGTTTAAAGCGGTTGGTTACAAACTCTCCGTTTTGCTTCCAGAGGCAATTGAGCGTGTCCGCAATATCCAGCGGATACGGTACTTCCGGCGCACCGAACGGGAACCTTGGAAGGTTGGTACAGCCCAAGGTCCACGCCTCGCTGGCCCGCTCCAGTTCATCTGGGTCTGTCTGGCGGGTGTAGACCACTTTGGTGCGACCACTATTATTCTGCATATCTAATCGTCTCAGAACAAAGACACGAATGCCATTTGCATAGGAATCTTTGTTCGGGTCACGAGTCGACTTTAATTGCGAAATGAATTTTTTCGCATTCTCTGCAAATGAAATGTTTCGATTTCTCACTCGGCGAAAGGAGCCTGCAAAACCGTTTGGCGTATGGGGCACATTCAATGGATACGCAAAAAGAACATCCCGCGGCTTCCCCTTAATCATGTCTATACATGTCCAAGTCTTTTCCCTGTTTTCTTTGTTGCCAATGTAATTCAGTGCCATCTGTAAGTTCCGTCTGACATCATCAGAAGCCGGAAATGTTGCACTTCCCTCTTCCCCGTATCTGTGCAAGCATGGCGCCTTTTCATTCATCGTCCGGATTTTCACATAGAAATCAGCACCAATTTTGACGTTTGGCATCACAGTGGCTTCCGTATTTTTCGTATAAGGAGTACCAAAGGCATCACGTAGTAGTGATATCGGCGTACTTTCATTGCTGCATGAATTTTCTGCGGAGAGTAGTTTATGATTTAATTCGTCAGTAAATCGCATGCTTGTTACGGGGATTCCCAGATCGTATAATGCTTCTGCATTAAACAGGATGGATATTTCCCCAGAACTACTTGATTTCTTAGCTACACAATTGAATAACAAGTCGAGGGCAAGTGACACATTCTCTCTCGCTCGTAAGCTTTCAATCCCAATTCGACTTAGCTCTTTGTGCAAATCATTCGGATTATCAAAGTAATTTAATTCATCGACTAAAATTCGGAAAGCATCGCATGGATCTGCTTCCATATCTGAGTTAATTTTATGCGCAAGATTAAGCGCTTTTTGATATTTCCGGACTACATCCCTCCCCCAGTTGCTTTCCGCACAAGCAGATTCTAATCTTGAAACATATGCGTCATTATTAAGATTTTCCGGCTTCCTTTTGCATTCTGCAATCACTTTTATGACATCTTTTTCCGTAACACGATAAAGCGGTGCAAGCTTGACGCAAGGAAATCCTCCGTTACTTGTTGATGTGTAATTTCTGACAATCGCCTTTTGAGTACTTGTAATAGGAGAAATTCCACAAATGCGTCCCTGCGTCATGCTGACACAAGCGCACTTTTTATATGATACCTCACTATAATTCTGCGCATATATCGTTTCAGTGACACCATATTCGCGCATCGCCCTTGATAATTCATACAACTCGTTAATCATCGGCAATCACTCCTTACCGGATATTCCAGCACCCCCTGATGGATGCACAAATCCGTATCGTACACCGCGTTATATTGGGAGCGATATCCCTGCTGAAATACACCCCGCAGCATAGACGGAATGTGAATGTCCGGAAGATCTGTACATACCTGTGTCGTACCCCGAAACGGCCCGAAATAGGACGACGTGAACTCGCTCCATCCCAAAGACAGCGTTGCATAGGATTGGCCGCGCTTTAGGCGGCGGCAGAACATTTCCTGATATGCGTGACCCGGCGCGGTTGTTTTGCGGTCCCATTGCTGTGCCTTTTGGGGAAATTTTGCTTTATCCGGATTAAGAATTACATCGGCATAGAGCCGATAGCATACATCTGTCAGCACCGTTGCGTAAAGCTGATAGTTATTGTCCTCGTTGATAAGCTCACTCTTGCGCAGGGGGCCGCCATAGTTGGTCACATAAGAATGGTATTGTGGGACAGAACAAAGCTCCACCTTCTGGGGAATAATCAGAACCGCAGGTCCCCAGAGAATGCTCTCAAAAAGGCCACGAACCGAGGAATAGGTCGGAGCCGGATAGCTACAAGGCGAGTCGCCGCAGTCCGGTCTGGTCCACATCGCTGTGTTCCCGGCAATCTCCATTTCAACGGGGTATGTTTTATACACCATTGCACCATGCTCCTTTGCTGCGTATTTTGTATTTTGATCTGTGATTTAATTATATTATAGCAATATTTTTAGATAATGTCAATTAGTTGTATGGAAAGCATATGATATTGGTGACGTCACCATGAAAGTTTGTCGACAATTATTCTCTTACTTGTAATTGCGTTTTCTCAGAATAATCTTGTTTCTTTCCTTGGCGCCTTTTCAAATAGATTCCGATCCGTTATAATATATTTATTAACGTAACGATGCAATTTGTTGGTGGTACGGCTACACTATGAAGCGCGGCAAGCAGTTCACACGCTTTGCCATCCGGGGCATTCTGACCAATCCGGTCTACATGATTGCCGACGAGACGGCGTATCAGTATCTGAAAGAAAACAATGTTGACCTGTTTGCCGAGCGCGCAGAATTCGACGGCGAGCACGGCGTCATGGCATATAACCGCACCCTCCAGCGCCCTGGCAAGGCGAACCAGATCCGTCCCATGGAGGAATGGATCGTGGCGGTGGGTAAGCATCCGGGCATCATCGCGGGCAGCGACTGGGTGCAGGTACAGTCCATGCTGGACGTGAACAAATCCAAGAGCTACCGCAGACCCCGCAGCAACGTGGCGCTGCTGTCCGGCCTGCTGCGGTGCGGTGAATGCGGCGATTATATGCGGCCGAAGCTGACCAACCGCCGCGCGGCGGACGGCGAGCTGATTTACACCTACATGTGCTCCACCAAGGAGCGCAGCCACGGCACCGTCTGCGGCATGAAAAACTGCAACGGCAACACGCTGGACGCCAAGATAATCGAGGAGATCCGCAAGCTGTCTGCCGACAAGGAGACACTTACCCGGCTGCTGGCGCAGACCAAGAAGGTCATCAGCGGCAACAAGGAGGGCTACGACGCGGAGCTGGCGCTGCTGAAGGAGAAGCACGCCGAAACGGAGGACCGCATCAAGCGGCTGGTGGAATCCCTGTCCGTTGCCAGCGACACCTCCGCCAAATACGTTATGGAGCAGATCGACGAGCTGCACCGGGAGAGTGAGACCCAGCAGGCACGGCTTTCTGAGCTGGAAGCCCTCACCGAGCAGAGCCGGATGCTCCATCAGGAGTTCGCCTTCCATCAGGAGATGATCGAATCCTTCGCCAGCGCGGTGGATTCGGCAACGCTGGAGGAAAAACGCCGCCTACTGCGTACCATCGTCAAAAAGGTGGTCTGGGACGGCAAAAATGCCTATGTTTACCTCTTTGCGGAGGATGGAGAGGCGGATTTGCCGCCCGTAGAGCAACCTGTGTATCTGTCAGGAGATGATAGCGAATACTCTATGGCGGTATCGCAATCCTCGTTATAGGGGTCATCTGCCTTATTATTTCGCAGAAAAAGAGCCAGGACGTTGAAACGGAATAAAAGTCTGGCATGGTACATGGAACCGAAAACAGTACGCTTTCCGATTCTGAATGGAAAGCGTACTGTTTTTATCTCTATAAAAATGCGTGGTGCTACCGCCTCCACGGGCGACACTGTACGCTGCTTTACTTATGCATGCCTTCCGGCTGCCTGCACAGCCGCCGGATATAGGGCACCACCAACAGAGCGGATACAAGCAGTGCGATTCCCTCTGCCCCGGGGGTAGCCCAGGCGATCCCCTGCACGCCCCAGCGTTGGTTCAGCAGATACATCAGCAGTACATCCACGGTGCCTTTGCGCATCAATGACAATAAAATGGGAGGAAGCTTCTGCCCGGTAGCCTGAAAAAGGGTAATGGCATAGAAATTCAGCGTTGTGGCCATACAGGCAAGGCTCAAAATGCGCAAAAACAGCCGTCCGTAGGCCACCGTCTCCTGATTTTGAATAAAGCAGCCGGTAATGGACTCCGCCCCAAAGAACAGCAGCAGGGTCTCCCCAAAAGAAATGCTCACACAAAACAGCAACAGGGTTTTCATTGCCGCCAGCATCCGCTGCCGTCTACCGGAAGTATAGGTATAGCCGATCAAAGGCAGCGTGCCCTGATTCAGGCCCTGCGCCAATGCAAAGGCCAGCATCCCCATCTTCTTGGCAATGCCCATGCCTGCCATGGCTTCGTTGGAATAAGCGGATACATACCGGTTCAGGCAGGTGTTGGAAACCGTAGCCATCAGCGAAATCAAAAAACTGGGCAGACCCACCGACAGCACTTCTCCGGGGATGCGAGCCCCCAGTGTAAAGTATCCCGGCGAAAGGGTCAGTACGCTGCGGCCGCGGATCTTATACAGCAGGCGCAGAAAGTAGCCCAACGCTGCCACGTTGGAAAGAAATGTGGCTATGGCCGCCCCGGTGATCTCCATCCTGAACGCAAACAGGAACAGCGGATCCAGTGCCATATTCAAAATGCCTCCCAAAGCTACCCCCAGACTGGCCTGCCGGGCATATCCTTCCGCCCGAACCAGGTGCGCCAGCACGCCGCTGAGTATGGTAGGCAAAGCCCCCAGCCCTACTGTCCAGAACAGATAGTTGGAAACATGGTGCCACGTATCTTCGTTTGCCCCCAGCACCGGCAGCAGCCAGGGCCGCAGACACAGGACGGCCTCCCCATACACCAATGCCGCTCCTGCAGCCGACCACACACAGAAGGCGGAGCACCGGGCGGCTCGCTCCGGTTCCTTCGCTCCCAGGCTCCGGGAGATCAAGCTGGCTCCGCCGATGCCAAACAGATTGGTCAAAGCTGTCATGAGCATAAACAGCGGCATGGAAACGGTAGCCGCCGCCACCTGCGCCGGATCGTTGAGCTGACCCACAAAAAATGTATCCGCCATGTTATAAACTACGGTGATCAGCTGACTAATGACCGTAGGCACCGCCAGAGAAAGTACTGCTTTGCCTACCGGCATTTGGGTAAACAGCGCCTCTTTATCCTCTGTCTGTTTCGCCTTATGCATATCGTTCATACGATCTGTCCTTTTCCCTTACTCTTTCTGTCAGTATATATCTATGCCTCTACAGAAGCAACGCGGCTTCCGTTTTATGTGCTGTATAAATATGTCAATTACTCTGGTTTGTCAAAAATTTGTATGAAGGGAAAGAATTCTCCAAGAACCTGTGGATCGGGACGCTGGATTTCTTCTATGCTTACAGGTATAATGGAAGCAAATCTGATTGAAGAGATAAAGGAGCAAACCTGTGAAAGAGGTAAAAAGCCCCAGAAAACCGCTGATCTATTACTACGGCATCGTGCTGCTGGTAGTGATCCTGTTTAACGTATTTATTTCCCCCCTGCTGTCCAAAAACGTAGTGGAGGAAGTGGACTACGGCACTTTCATGCGCATGACCGAAGAAAAGAAGATCGGCCGGGTGGAAGTGGAGGATTCCCAGATCCTTTTTACGGAAAAGGATAATGAAAAAACCATTTACAAAACCAGTGTCATGGAGGATCCAGGCCTTACAGAGCGGCTGTATGCATCCGGTGCAAAATTCTCCAAAGATATTGACACCAAGGTTTCTCCCCTGCTGAGTATTCTGTTCACTGGGCTGCTGCCCCTGCTGCTGCTTTTCCTCTTAGGGCAGTATATGGCCAGAAAGCTGGAGCAGCAGATGGGCGGTAAAAACGCCATGACCTTCGGCCTGGGAAAGAGCAATGCCCGGGTCTATGTGCAGTCTACCAAAGGCATTCGCTTTGAAGATGTAGCCGGGGAGGACGAAGCCAAAGAAAACTTGCAGGAGATCGTCAACTATCTGCACGATCCTAAAAAATATGAAGAGGCCGGTGCTTCCATGCCCAAGGGCATCCTGTTGGTGGGCCCTCCGGGCACGGGCAAGACCATGTTGGCCAAGGCCGTAGCCGGAGAAGCGGGCGTTCCCTTCTTTTCCATAAGCGGTTCCGAATTTGTGGAGATGTTCGTGGGCATGGGCGCCAGCAAGGTGCGGGATCTGTTCAGTCAGGCTAAAGAGAAGGCACCCTGCATCGTGTTTATCGATGAGATCGACGCTATCGGCAAGAAGCGGGACGGTCAGTTCGGCGGCAATGATGAGCGGGAACAGACTCTGAACCAGCTGCTTACGGAAATGGACGGTTTTGAAGGAAACACCGGCGTTATCATTCTGGCCGCCACCAACCGGCCGGAATCTCTGGATCCTGCGCTGACCCGCCCGGGCCGTTTCGACCGCCGGGTGCCGGTGGAACTTCCTGACCTTGCCGGCCGGGAAGCCATCCTGAAAGTACATGCCAAAAAGATCAAAACCGATGCGGATGTAGATTTTCATACCATTGCCCGGATGGCGGCCGGTGCTTCCGGCGCTGAACTGGCCAATATCATCAACGAAGCCGCCCTGCGGGCTGTGCGCAGCGGCCGGATCGTGGTCAACGAAAGCGATCTGGAAGAAAGCGTGGAGGTAGTCATCGCCGGCTATCAGAAAAAGAACGCTGTCCTCTCCGATCAGGAGAAAAAAGTAGTGGCCTATCATGAGATCGGGCACGCGCTGGTAGCGGCGCTGCAAAGTCACTCCGCCCCCGTGCAGAAGATCACCATCATTCCCCGAACCAGCGGCGCTTTGGGCTACACCATGCAGGTGGAGCAGGGAGATAAATACCTGATGACCAAGGCGGAAATGGAAAACAAGATCTGCACCCTTACCGGCGGACGGGCTGCGGAAGAGGAGATCTTCCACGAGATCACTACCGGTGCTTCCAACGATATAGAACAGGCCACCCGGTTGGCCCGGGCCATGATCACCCGCTATGGCATGAGCGATGATTTTGATATGGTCGCCCTGGAAACGGTGAACAACCAGTACCTGGGAGGCGATTCCTCCCTGTGCTGCTCCCCGGATATGCAGAAGGAGATCGACCGCATGGTCATCGCACTGGTAAAGAGCCAGCACGAAAGAGCCAGGCAGCTGCTGCGTGAAAACCGAAGCAAGCTGGATCAGCTGGCTTCCTTCCTATATGAAAAGGAAACCATCACCGGAGAAGAATTTATGAACATGCTCGACAAGAACACACAGGAGGCAAAATGAAGAATCGTTCTGTATTCGGATGGCTGGAACTGGCCATCGGCATCCTTTTGATCGGCCTGGGAATTTACAGTTTCTTTGAGCCAATGGATATCCTTATGGGCCTTGTATTTCTGTATGGTCTGGCTGCTCTGGCCACGGGCATTGGAGACATTGTGTTCTACTGCCGTATGGACCGGCATCTGGGCTTTGGCCCCACACTTTCTCTGGTATCGGGCATTCTCAGCGTTATGGCAGGTTTTGTGCTTGCCATTCATCCCAGCGCGGGGAGCTGGGCCGTGGTATTGTTGTTCCCCCTGTGGTTCATTGCCCACTGCATCTCCCGTTTGGCCCGGCTGCCTTTGGCCCGCTTTATTGCAGGACGCGGGTACTATGTTTTTTCTTTGATCGTCAACATTCTGGGGCTGCTGCTGGGGTTTGCCATGCTGTTTTCTCCGCAGCTTTCCATGACCTCGTTAAACATTATCATGGCCGTATATCTGCTTCTGCTGGGTATTGACTGCCTGACCGAAGCGTTCACCAACATCGGCGCACAACGGTAAGCTTTTTCTCTGTCCTAATGGCTCCTTCCCCCGGAAGGAGCTTTTTTGCTCGTCCCCAAAGATGGTCCCGCTGCTTCGAGGGCCGTGGGATGCACGCAAGGCGGCTTCAGCCGCCTTGCTCTGCGGGGCTACGCCCCGCAGGTGCGGGAACCGCACCGTGCATCCCCCACCTTCGAACTGCCTCAAAAAACATAAAGCCGGGCTTCGGAAAAGGCGCTCCGGAACCCGGCCAATGGCACGAACAAAAGCATACATGCTCTGTCCGAATGCAGCTTTTCAGATAAGGATCATTAAAACCCGATAGAGCAGCCTCCGTCCACGGTCAGCACCGTGCCGGTAACGAACTTGGAAGCCGGTGCGCACAGATACACCGCCGCCCAGCCTATATCCTCCGGCGTTCCATAGGCATACATGGGTGTGTGTCCCAGAATCTTCTGCTGCCGGGGCAGATCCTTATCCACTACCTGATGGAACATGGGCGTATCTATGAACCCCGGTACAATGGCATTGACCCGGATCCCCTCCCGGGAAAGATCCCCTGCCAGGCAGCGGGTGATCCCCAGCAGCGCCGATTTGGCCGCTCCATATACGCTGACCTTGGTCAACCCCAGCAGTGCCGATTCCGAAGAGATAAACACTACGCTGCCATGTCCTCTTGCCTTCATATAAGGATAGGCTGCCTGAGTCAGGGCAAAGGCGCCGTACAGATGCACATCCATCAGGTTTCTGAAATCCTGGATCTCTATGTCCTCTATCTCTTTCTTGCAATGCCGCCCGGCATTATGGATCAGGATATCCACGGAGCCAAAGCTTTCTTCCAACTCCTGTATAAAAGGTTTCGCCTGCTCCGTTCGGGTAATGTCATGCACCCGGTAATAGGCGCCGTTCCCCAATTCCCGGCAGGCCTGCGCCAATACTTCCTCCCGGCGCCCGGCAAGCACCACATTGGCCCCAGCGCTGTGAAGACATTTTGCAATAGCCAGCCCTATGCCGCTGCCGCCCCCGGTGATAAGGGCCGTTTGTCCTGAAAGATCAAATGCTTTGCGGAAAAAATCGTTCATATTCTTCTGCCTTTCTCTGCTTTACAGCAGTCCCCGTTCCATCGCCTGCATCAACGCCCGCATATACCCAAGGGCATACGCCATTCCTCCGTGCCAGGGAGCAGCGCAATTTACCAAAGGCGTATGGTCCGGAATCAACACTCCCTCAAACTCGTTATCCCGAAGGATCTGCAATACCCGGAGCATATCTATATCTCCCTCATCCACAAAAACCTCATCGTAGCAGGGTACTTTTCCTTTGACGTTTCGGAAGTGGATATAGCTTATCTCCCCTGCCCGGGCATATTTGTCCAGATAGTCATAGATGGGCCGATCCGACTGCATTTCCTGCAAGCTCCCCAAACAAAGTTCCATCTTGTTGGCAGGGCTCTTTACCAGCTCCATGACTTGCTGATAGATCTCCGGCCGGTACACCAGGCGGGCCGTTTGTCTGAGCTCCGGCATGGGCGGGTCGTCCGGATGCAGCGCCATATCCACTCCAGCCTCCTCTGCCACGGGGAGGATCTCCCGAAGGAAATACTCCAGCCGCTGCCACAACTCTTTCTGGGAAACCGGAGGCATATATCCTCCGTCCCCGGGGCCGTAAGTCATGTTCCAAACCTGTCCGTTGGGGATAGGCGCCTGTATATCCAGCAAAGAAGCATCAAAACAGGTGCTCTCGGCTCCGCCCCGGGCCGCATGTTTCTTCTGATGGCCCCAGACCCCTGCCAGGCTGAAATTATATCCAAAAGCTCGTATGCCTGCCCGGTTACCCGAATGATGGCCTTGAGCCGCTTCATCTGCTTTTCCTTTTTCGGGCCGTCCAGCAGCACATCATACCAGTCTGCCGGGCTGAAATTCTCTATACCGTAAATACGGAGCCCGTATTCCCCCGCCTCTTTCTGCAGAGCCAGCAAGTTTTCCGGCTCCCAGATGGGATCCTGAGAAAGTGCGGTCCCGTAGTTGCTTGTTTCATTGGTAGCCGTAACAATATGCATTCTAGCCGTACTGGTCAGTCTGTTCATTTATAAAAGCGTTTCGGAGATACTGCGGCCGGTATACACCATGATCGATGTTTCCAACCAGCTTACCGCCGGGCACTTTGATATTCCGGATATAGACTATCCGCTTTCCAACGAAATGGGCCGTCTGGTGGAATCCTTCAACCAGATGAAAAACGCTACCGGCCGCCTTATGACCGCCATGGAGGAAAAGCGCCATGCAGAAACCCTTCTTGCTGAAGCGCGTGCCCGAAAGGCAGAGCAGGAGCAGCAGCTTCAGGAAGCGGTCGTGCTGCAATTGCGCAGCCAGATCATGCCTCATTTTCTGTTTAATACTCTGAATATCATCAGCCGCACCGCCCGGGTAGAGGGCGCACCCAAAACAGAAGAGCTGCTGTATGCCCTGGCGCATCTTTTCAGGGCAAGTCTGCAATCCACCGTGGCCGGACAGGTGACCCTTGCGGAAGAAATAAATATGGCCCGGAACTATTTTATCCTGCAGCAGGCCCGTTTCGGCAGCAGAGTAGGGCTTACTTTCCGCGTGGCAAAAGATGTGTATCCCGAGGAGCTGCAGGTCCCCAGCTTCTTTTTGCAGCCCCTGGTAGAAAATTCCATTCTCCACGGCCTTGAGAACCGGGTAGACGGCGGCCGGGTGCGGGTGCGGATCCAGCGGGACGAAACGCACCTGTATATTAGCATCTGCGACAACGGCTCCGGCATGAGCCGGGAGCGGCTTGCGGAGGTCATCCGGGAGGATACCGTCCGGGAACGCCGGGTCACCGGCATCGGCGTAAGAAACGTGCGGGCCAGGATCCTTATGGCCCACCCGGGCAATGCCTTTACCATCTATTCCAAAGAAAATCTGGGCACCATCGTGCGCATCACCCTGTATCTGGAGGAGGAGTGAATCCATGATCAAGATCCTTATTGCAGAAGACGAGGCACTGGAACGCAAGTTCCTGCTGAAGATCCTGGCCGATGCCTTGGGCTCAGCGGCAGAGCTGCGGGATGTGGAAAACGGCCTCCAGGCGGTGGAGCTGGCCCGTTTATGGCGGCCGGATCTGCTGCTGCTGGATATCCGTATGCCCGGCATGACCGGCCTGGAAGCCGCCGAGGAAATACGCACCTTCCTGCCCTATGTGCGGATCGCCCTGATCACCGCTTACGGGGAGTTTTCCTATGCGCAGCAGGCCATCCGCCTGCATGTGAGCGATTATATTCTCAAGCCCGTGGAGGATGCCATGCTGATCAGCACCGTAAGGCGGCTCATGGAGCCCATCCGCCAGGAACAGAAGCTGGCCGATTACTTTACCGTGCCGCCCCTTTCTGCCAAAGCCCCCCAGGGAAGCGAAAGCCAGCAGACAGTCATGGAACGGGTAGACAGCTATCTACGGCATAACTATGCTCTGGATATCTCTCTGGAGCGGGTAGCGGATATCATCGGTGCCAGCCCGGGATACTTCTCCAAGCTGTTTAAGCAGCATTTTGGGCAGACCTTTCTGGAGCGCCTGACCCAGATACGCATCCAGCAGGCAAAAAAGCTTTTGCGCACCACAGACAAGAGCACCCGTGAAATCGGTGAAGCCGTCGGGTATCCTTCCATCACCTATTTCAACGCCAAATTCAAGAAGGAAACGGGGCTGCCTCCGGCCGAATACCGCCGGAATCCCCCGGAAGAATAAGCCTTCTTTCCATATAAAACTTCAGGGGCTGCAAATACAGCCCCTTTTTTAATGCGGCTTTCCAGAGAATTTCTACCGCCCCGTTTTCCGACCGCTTTCATTCCATGCACATGCTCCCGCTCCTTTTCAGGCCCCGCTTATTTACGCAAAGATCCTCCGCAAGCCGGCAGCCTGCGGGGGAGCCTGTTTCAAGATATTCTACGTCTCAATGACCGTAATGCTGCAAAAAGCGGCGGGTGCGCTCCTTTTGCGGGTGTGTAAAAAGCTGTTCCGGCTTCCCCTCTTCCACGATGACCCCTTCATCCAGAAAGAGTACCCGGTGGCTCACCGCCCGGGCAAAAGCCATCTCGTGCGTAACGATGACCATGGTCATGGCGCTTTGAGCCAGCTGCCGAATGACTTTAAGCACCTCGCCTGTCAGTTCCGGATCCAATGCAGAGGTCGGCTCATCAAAAAACAGTATCTCCGGCTCCATAGCCAAAGCCCGCGCAATGGCCGCCCGCTGTTGCTGCCCTCCGGAAAGTTGGCAGGGATAGGCTTCCGCCTTATCCTCCAGCCCCATGCGCTCCAGCAGGATCCTTGCCTTCTGTTCCGCCTGTGTCTTGCCCATCTTCCCTGCGCACACCGGCGGATCGGCTACATTTTTTAAAAGCGTAAAGTGCGGAAAAAGATTGTATTGCTGGAAAACCAGTCCAAAGGTTCCCTGCAGCTGCCGCAGGGTCTTTTTATCCGCATAAACACTGGGGCCATCTCCCCGGTTTTGGGCTGCCGTCCTGCCGCCGTAATACAGAGACCCGCTGTCCAGCCGTTCCAGAAGGGTGGCGCACCGCAGCAGAGTGCTCTTTCCGCCGCCGCTGGGACCGATGATGGAAACTACTTCTCCCTTTTCCACCCGGAGAGAAGGACCCTTGAGCACCTGCCTGCCTGCAAAAGCCTTGCAGGCATTTTGTATTTCAAATACAGCCATGGCAGTCTCCTCAGTTATAATAGGCAAAAGCCTTTTCACATTTTTCCATGGCAAAGGCTACCCCGTAGTTGAACACATAGTAAAACACCCCTGCCGCCGCCAGAGCCAGCATCCCCGGGGTTTGAGGAGAGGCCACGATCTGCTTGGCCCGGGTAAACATCTCCACCGTGCCTATGACAGAAGCCAAGGACGTGTCCTTCACCAAAGTAATGACCTCGTTGGTCACGGAAGGCAGTACATGCTTTATCATCTGCGGCAGCAAAATGCGAAAGAAAGTCTGTCCCCGGCTGTAGCAAAGCACCTGCGCCGCCTCCCGCTGCCCCTGAGGGATGGATTCCAGACCACCCCGGTAAATCTCTCCAAAGTAAGCGGCATAGTTGATCACAAAAGCCAGTATCACTGCCGTAAACCGCCAGTTCCCCGGCACGGTGATCCCCAGCAGAAGCTTTGGGCCATAAAAAACCACCATCAGCTGGAGCATCAGAGGCGTTCCCCTCATGATGGAGATATATGCCTTTACGACGCCCCGCAGCAGCATGTTCCGGCTCCGCCGCCCGGCCATGACCAGCAGACCCAAAGGCAGCGAGCCCAACAGGGTCAGCAGAAAAATAGCCAGTGTGGTAAGAAATCCCTGCCCCAGCAGGGAAAACATGGTGGAAACGTTCATCTTATTTGCCGAGCATGCACAGGCTGTCCAGTACCAGCCCCTTATCCTCGTACTTTTGCGCTATCTCCAGCATGGTGCCGTCCTTAGCCATGTTCCATAACTGTTCGTTCACCGCATCCCGCAGTTCCGTGTTGCCTTTGAAAAAGCCGACGGCATATTGTTCCCGGGAAATGGCCTCCTCCAGCATTACATAGCCCTCTCCGTTGACGGACAGCTGATACGCCGCCACGCCCTTATCCACGGCCACGGCGTCTACTGTACCCTGAGACAGATCCAGAAAGCCCGTGTTATAATCTCCCAATTCCACCACTTCCTTCAGGCTTGCCTTAAAGGCTTCGTTGGCGTTCACCGCATCGGAAGCGGAAGAGGCCGCCTGCACCATCAGCCGCTTGCCGGCCAGATCCGTCAGCGTTTGTATGCCGGAATCCGCCTTTACTACCACTACAATGGAATTGTCCACATAGGGATCGGACCAGGTGTATTCGTCTTCCCGTCCGGTAACGGTAAACCCGTTCCAAATGCAGTTGATGCTCCCCGCAGCCAGCTCTGCGTCCTTACTGTTCCAGTCAATGGCCACGGCTTCAAAGTCCCAGCCCAGCCGGCTGCAGGCTTCCTTTGCCAGTGCCAGATCAAACCCGTCATAGCTTCCGTCTGCCGCTATAAACCCGAAAGGCGGGAACTCTGCGTCAAACCCGACGATCAGTTTGCCGGAGGATTGCCCGGCCTGCTTTTCGTTATTCTTGGCACAGGCGGTTAAAGACACCGCCAGCACCAGCGCCAACATTACGGAAAACCATTTTTTCATTGCTTCATTTCCTCGCTTTTGTATTTATACTCTATAAATTTGAATTTTAATACAATACCACGCCGGACCTGGATTGTAAAGAGCAAAACGGTGCTTTCCGTAAAAAAATATATTTTTCTGTCATCCTACAAAAGTATGAGCCCTTGCGGCAGACTTCTCCTTTGCTGTATACTGAATGCTATGAAAGAAGTATATCTTGTGACCGGTGCAGGCGGCTACCTGGGGCGAGCGGCAGTGGAAGCGCTTTTGCACCGGGGCTGCCGGGTGAGGGCTCTGGTACACAGCCCTCAGGGCGCCGCCAACCTTCCTGCCGGAGCCGAGGCCGTACCGGGCAGTGTTCTGGAGCCCGCTTCCTTGCAGGCCCTTTTCTCCGTTCCCGGAGAACCGCCCCTCTGCTGCATCCATGCTGCCGGGTTGATCTCTGTAAACCGCAGAGATCCTCAGGTGCGCCTTGTCAATGTGGAGGGCACAAAAAACATTCTGGAGCTGTGCCAGGCCCGAATGGCCAGGCTTGTATATGTATCCAGTGTAGATGCCCTGTGCCTGCCGGAAAGAAATGAGCCCGTTCGGGAACCGCAGCGCTTCTTCCCGGAAAAGCTGTCTACGGAGTACGGCCGTTCCAAGGCGGAAAGCGCCAACATGGTTCTGGAAGCCGCCAAAGGGGGGCTCTCCGCTTCCGTTGTGCTGCCCAGCTGCATACTGGGCCCCGGAGATGCCCGCAGAGGCTTTACCAGCATAATGCTGCAAGCCTATCTGCGGGGTATCCCGCCTGTAAGCATTACCGGCGGATATGATTTTGTGGATGTGCGGGATGTAGCCCAGGGGATCCTTGCCGCCTGCCTGACCCCCGGTGGGAGCGTTTATCTGCTTACCGGCCGTTACGGCTCTGTAAAAGAGGTGTTTGATTGTCTGGCGGATTATACCGGGCGCCCCCGCACCCGCCTGACCCTGCCTTTAGAGCTTCTGTATCCGGCGCTGCCCTTTGTATCCCTCTATGGTGCAGTGACCCGCCGCCGAATGCCCCTTTCCAGCAGTGCTTTAAAGCTGCTGGCAGCCCATCCGCTATATGACCATAGCCGCGCCACCCGGGAATTGGGCTTTATGCCCCGCCCTCTGGAGGAAACCGTCCGGGACACGGCCGCGTTTTTGCTGGGCCGAAGCGTTAGAAGCTGAATCAGTCTCTTATGCTGTATTGTCCATGCCGATGTCTGTGTGTTATACTTGCCCGGTAAATGCAACGGCATCTATGCATTCCGGCATGATATACTGAAGACCTGTTTTTTACTTTGCAACAGAACAGCTTTCTTTTTTCTTTCGTCTGACAAAGGATATTGGCTGAGGGAAAATAACCGTTGGCGACAAAATAAATTACATTATCTGTTTTTAAAGGCAGAATTCCAATTTTCCGGACTGCAAAGATGCAATAACAGGGGACACTGGAAGCTATTGATAACGTACTTTACATACGGAGAAACCGAGCTTGCCTATTTGCGGCATAAGGATAAACGGTTATGCGCCGTTATCGACCGCATCGGTCATATAGACAGAACGGTAGATGCAGATCTGTTCTCTTCGGTGGTACACCACATCATCGGCCAACAGATTTCTACCAAAGCACAAGCCACTGTCTGGCAGCGGATGCAGGATGTACTTGGTAAAGTGAACGCCGAAACGATCCTTGCGGCAGGCGTTCCAAAGCTGCAATCCATGGGAATGACCTTCCGCAAAGCAGAGTACATCACCGACTTTTCTTAAAAAGTTCATGCAGGCGCATTTGATCCCAGTGCAGTCGTGCATATGTCCGATGAAGAGGCGATTCGGGAATTAAGTGGGCTGAAAGGCATCGGTATCTGGACGGCGGAGATGATTTTGCTCTTTTGTTTGCAGCGGCCCAATATTTTCAGCTATGACGACCTGGCTATCCGGCGCGGCCTGCGAATGGTATATCACCACCGCAGCCTGGATCGCCAACGCTTTGAAAGATACCGGCGGCGGTTCAGCCCATATTGCAGTGTAGCCAGTTTATACCTGTGGGCAGTGGCAGGCGGCGCTATCCCGGGGATGCATGACTATAAACCGAAGGCATTAACCGAAAAAAATCCCGGCTCTTCAATAAAAAATGAGCCTTCCATACTCCCTGATCCATAAACTTTTTTAGAGGTGTAAGCCATGATTTTCATTCAGCATTATGATTCGCCAATGGGCGGAATTCTGTTGGCGGCAGACGAGGTCGGACTGACCGGGTTGTGGTTTGATGGGCAAAAGTACTTTGCCCGCGATCTGCCTGCTGAGCGCATTGAGCGGAACACACCCGCACTTTCGGAAACCGGTCGCTGGCTGGATATCTATTTTACCGGTAAGGAACCGGATTTTATGCCGCCTCTGCACCCCATTGGCTCCGCATTCCGGCAGTCTGTGTGGAAGATCCTTTTGCAAATCCCCTATGGACAAACCACCACCTACGGTGAGATTGCACGGCAGCTTGCAGAAAAGCAGGGGCGTTCAAAGATGTCTGCCCAGGCGGTGGGGAGCGCTGTGGGGCACAACGAAATTTCCATCCTCATACCCTGCCACCGGGTGGTGGGCACCAGCGGCAGCCTTACCGGGTATGCCGGGGGCATAGATAAAAAGATCCGTCTGCTGGAACTGGAGCATGCGGATATGCACCGCTTTTTTATCCCTCGAAAAGGCACCGCTCTCTGAAACTCTTTCGACATCCACCGCAAAAAGGTGCAGCCGTTTCCGCCCCCTGAAAGTGGCTGTTTTTTACGGGCAATTTTTCTTAAACACCAAAACAGGTGCGGTAATATCTATAAGAACGGCAAATTCATCTTCCGGCAATTCCTTCCGGCTGTTGAAAATTTCCGATGTATACACCGTTTTCAGCTGATAATTCTCCATCCACTCCTGTGTGCAGTAATAGACGCTCTCATCATTGGGCAGTCCGCAAACCACAATACGGCTCGAAAGTGCTTCATCGACATAGATTTGCAAAATAATATTGGAGGGCAGCGGCTGGGAAACAATGGCTGCACTGCGCAGCCGGTATTTCAACCACTCTATGGGCAGCAGCTGCTTTCCGCACTTGTCTGCGACGTAAAAAAGGCCTGCGCATATGGTCGCTTCCAGCACGCCCATCACTGAAAGCAAAACCCAATCCGTTTGGCTGAACGCATCCAGATCCCTGCCGCCCGTCAGCCATACTGCGATAAAAATACCGCCAAACATCAGACCCATGCAGCCTATCATCCACCATATGGCTCGTTTGTGTTCTGCCTGCAGGCGGTTCAGCTTTTCCTGCAGTATACCGGGCGCTTCTCTTTCCGGAGCAAAGGTTTGCCGACGGATCGCCGCACACAGCGGCCATGCGTTTTCAACGGCTGATATACTGCATCGTTTTCCGTTTTTCAGCAGAAAAAGCAAGGTGTATTCCTGTGCCATCACAAAATCCACCTCGTCTACGCTGCAATCCAGTTTGCCGAACCAGTTATATCTGGCTTTTATCCTTCCCTCTTCTACATGCAGATAGGCACCGTGATTATGCAGCAGAGAAGGAACAGCCAGCAAACTGAAGGCAATCCCCATGATCAAGAGCACAGGAAAACCGGCAGGCACCTGTGAATCGACAACAGACAGGAAAATGTAAAGCGCTGTAAGAACCAGTCCATCCAGGAATAAAATCCAAGAGGTGATTTTTCTATGGATAAACACACCTGTCATACCATTTCCTCCCGCAGTTCTGATCCGTTTGCCAAAAGTATACTTGTCCGTTCGGCGCTAATCAAGAGGTTTTATGCAAAGTAAGTGTTTTCTTCCTTTATGAAAGAGCTTTGCTGTGACACGCCGTTCATCAGGTATCAATTAACAGCATTCTTCCCCCGGTGTCTGCTCTGCACAGATGCCGGAAGAATTTTTTGTAAAAAACCACACGCCTCTTGACTCTACAATCGTTATAGAGTTTACAATGTTGACATCATGAAAAAGGAACAAACGCAATGGAAAAGAACCTAACCACCGGCAGTGTATTCAAAAATATCATTCTGTTCTCGCTGCCGTATTTACTCTCATATTTTTTGCAGACACTCTACGGCATGGCTGACCTTTTTATTATCGGTCAGTTTGAAGGTGTTGCCAGCACGACTGCCGTTTCCATTGGCTCACAGGTCATGCACATGCTCACGGTGATGATCGTCAGGCTTGCGATGGGAGCGACCGTCAGCATCGGGCAAGCCATCGGTGCGGGTGACCGCAACCAGGCTGCAAAGGATGTGGGCAATACTGTGACACTCTTTATGGCGGTATCCATCACGCTGATGGCATCTTGCTTGTGCTGGTTCGCCCTATCGTTTTGGCAATGTCCACTCCGACAGAAGCCATAGGTGGCACGGCGGCGACCTGACCATCTGTTTTATCGGCATCTCCTTTATCACAGCGTATAACATTATCAGTTCTATTTTCCGTGGTATGGGTGACAGCAAAAGTCCCATGTACTTTATCGCCGTAGCCTGTGCCGCCAATATCGGCCTGGACTATCTGTTTATGGGTGTGTTCTGTCTTGGACCTGCCGGAGCAGCGCTGGGTACAGCGGTATCCCAAGCAATCAGCGTAGTCGTGTCTTTGCTCGTGATTCTGAAGCGAAAGAGTATCGTGCTGGAGAAATCCGACTTCAAGCACCGCCGCCCGGTGATGGGAAAGCTTTTGAAAATCGGTGTTCCCATTGCCTTGCAGGATGGCTTGATTCAAATTGCCTTTATCGTCATCACCATCATCGCCAATCACCGTGGTCTGAACGATGCAGCGGCAGTCGGTATTGTAGAGAAGGTAATGAGCTTTCTGTTCCTGATCCCGTCCTCGATGCTTTCCACCGTTTCGGCGCTGGGCGCACAGAATATCGGCGCAAAGAAGCCGGAGCGGGCAATTCAGACGCTTCGGTATGCGATCCTGCTTGCCGTGGGCTTCGGGGTGCTTTCCTCCATCGTCATTCAGTTTGCGGCAGAACCCATCATATCTCTGTTTAGGAACAGAAACGTCGCAGGCGGTGCGGGTGTGATACGGCTGGGCGGACAGTATCTGAGAGGATATATCTGGGACAGCATTTTTGCCGGTATCCATTTCAGCTTCAGCGGATATTTCTGCGCCTGCGGAAAATCCGGGCTGTCGTTCCTGCATAACATTCTTGCTATTGTGCTGGTGCGTATCCCCGGTGTTTACCTGACCTCGCAGTTGTTTCCGACAACGCTTTTCCCGATGGGTTTGGCAACGGCGGCAGGCTCGTTGCTGTCCGTTGTGATCTGCGTCATCGCTTTTACTGTAATTCGCCGGAAAGATCGGCAGCTTGCATTAGGAGGTTGAAGAGATGGACAGAAAAAACCTGTTTCCCATCGGGGAGGTATCGAAGCTGTTTCATATCAGCGTCAGCAGTCTGCGGCATTATGAGAATATCGGGCTGCTGACCCCGGAATATATTTCTCCCGATTCCGGCTACCGATATTATGGAGCGGAGCAATTTGAGGTGCTGAATACCATTCGCTATCTGCGGGCGCTGGATATGCCGCTGTCCGAAATCGAGGATTTTCTCAAAAATAAAGACATCGACCTGATAGAAGAAAAGCTCCGGCAGCAGAAGCAGACGGTACTTAAAAAGCAGCAAGAACTGAAACGCATAGAGCAGAAAATTGACCATCGCTTGAATTGGCTGATGGACGCTGAAGGCGCACCTTTGGATGTTGTTTCTTTGATTCCGCTTCCTGCCTGCCGCATTGTATGGGTGGACGATCCGCTGAAAATCGACGGTTCAGCCGATATGGAAACGCCGATCCGAAAGCTGGATCAGTCCGACGCAGAAGCCGTTGTCTTTCTCGGCAAGGTTGGGCTGGGGATTTCTGTGGAACACCTGCAAAAAGCGGAAACAGCGCAGTACGACGGCATTTTTCTGATCTTGGATCAGGAGGACATTTACACGGGGGAAACGCTGGATCTGCCGGAAACGCTTTGTGTGCGGCTGCGCTTTCGTGGCAGTCACGCAGAAGCACCGGCACAGTACCAAAAGCTGCTTGACTATATTGACAAGCACAAAATGCAGATCGTTGGTTTTTCCCGTGAGGTCACTCTCATTGACTACGGCATTACCAACGATGCGGAAAAGTTTGTAACCGAGATCTGCATCCCGGTCAAGTGCGAATAATCGGAAGAACCGAATACAAAATTCATTTTAGCATTGCACATCTGTCTGCCCATTGAAGCAAGGCGTATCTTCGCTTTACACAAACAGCCCGAAGGTATTTGCGCCTCCGGGCTGTTTTGTATGTTTGTTTTTTACTCCAACTCCTGCAATTCTCCCAGGAGCACATAGCGTACATCTTCCTTCCCATTGATGCAGGTGGAAAGGGTCAGGATCCTGGAGTCGCTGCCCGGTGTCACTCCGGAAACAAAGGTAGAGGCAGCCAAGCAGCTTTCCACCGCCCGGTCCCGGTCCTCCTTTTCTGCCGGAAAACGATACACTGGCGATGCCAGGTTCACTTCTGCCCCGGCAAAAAGCACCACTTTATAGCTCTTTTCCGGTGTGAGCAGATACAATACCGGATGCGCATCAAAGTATTCCTGCGCTCTGTATTCCTTCAGACTGCCGAACATGGCCCCGCTTTTCATGTTATGGCCGTAGATCACCGTATTCCAGCCGGAAAAATCCCCTGCCTCTCTGTAATCCGCAAAAAGGCTGCCGTTGTTGTTTTTGCTTCCGTCGGGTAGATGATTCAGATAATAACTGTTATCAGATCCCCACACCACGGGGCAGTTTATAGGCGTATACGGGCAATACAACCAACCGATCACGTCCGGACATTGCCGCTGCAGGCTGGAAAAATCCACCTGAATGGGAGCACTCTCCCCCGTCTCGTCGCTCTTTTGAGCGGCATCCGGGGCCGGAGTGGGATCCGGATTCTCCGCCGCCTCCCCATAGGGTGCAGTCTCATCCGATGTCTGGTCCAAAGCTGCGGTTCCCGCCGGATCTCGGCCGGATACGGCTATTTCCAGTACCGCCTCACTTATGGCAGAAGGAGCGTCAGAACCTGCAGCTTTTTCTTTAACCGCCTGCCCTGCCAATTCTTTGTTCAATTCGCTGCTTTGACGGCTTTCTTCCCCGTAGCGCAGCAGTCTGAACCCTGTATACAGGAGCACTGCCAGAGCCAGTCCGCTGACGGCCAGGGCCAGAAAGCTCTTTCTGCCCCGGGATCCGGTCTTTTTCTCCTTTGGAGATGCTGCGGTCTTTCCGGCCATGTCCGTCTCCTTCCGTACTTTCCTGTGCTTCAATTTCTCCGCTTTTTCCGTCGGGGTAGCCAGACTATCCCCAATACACCGACAGAAAGCAGGCACAGCGACCCCCAAAGGAGCAGGGGGCTTTCATCCCCGGTCTTGGGGATATCCTTATCCGTGGGGGCAATGGTCACTGCCTTTTCCGCATACCCGCACACCTGGCATTCCCTGTGCTTTTTCCCGGAAGTGGTGGCCGTAGGCTGTTTATCGATGATCCAGCGGAAACTGTGGGCTTCCAGGGCTACGATATCCCCTTCCACACATTCCAGCCAATGATCCTGTTCATCCTGTTTCCAGCCTTCCTGCAGCTCATGCACATGGGATCCGCTGCCCTGAGCCATATCGGCCTTCGCAGAAACTATAAGAACCAGTTTATCCCGGTAAATATCCGGCAGGTAATGATACCAGTTGTAGCTTCCATCTCCGTAATAGGCCATGACGGTATGGATATCTCCGATCAGATCCTTTCCGGCTTTGCTATCCTCCGTCCAGGTCAGGTGACCGCCGTCGCTTTCCTTAAACAGCGACACGCCTACATAATAGTAATAGTTTTTTCCGCCAAATATGGTAGCTTTTTCGGTTACGGTTTTAGTCCACACGTTGCTGGACATGAACAGCAGGCCGCTGTCTTTCTTCATGCCGGCAGGGGGCGTGATGTTGCCGTTGTCTTTGCCAAAGAAGATATCATACATGGATACCTTTGCAGAAGACCCTTTGGGGTTGTAGTCATCGTAAATATTCTGGTATTCCTGGGCCGTAAGTCCTACCTTGCCTTTATACGAACCGGACTGTACGGTATACATGGGGATCCAGTATTTGTTTACGGTGTTTTCGGCCGTGCTGGGGAAGTCAGACCGTCCGTTGGCCTTCAGGAACAGAGACGTTACCTCCTGCTGCGAAGCGGTGGCATACATGATCGCTTCATGGCCGGGCACCTGATAGTGACGAAGCTCCTTGCTCAAATGCTTGACGGCAGTACTTTCTGCCAGCGCCTGTACCTTTTTGATCTGTGCGTTCAGTGCATCCAGCTTGGCCTGAAGAATATTGGGCTGGCCGCCGGGAAGATCCTGTCTATATTGCGTCATGCGGGCCATCAAAGAAGTCTGCAGCAGATTGGCCGAGGCAATATACAGGTTCACCAGAGAATTCCAATACTCTTCCCGCATGGTATACCCCTGATGCTCCCACTTATGCACCTGCAGGTCATACTTGTTCATCAAATTCAGCGCAGCGCACTTGGTCTGATCCAGCAGCGTATATTCAAACAGCAGTTCATTGCCGAAATCTTTGACCATATCGTCATATTTACTGTTTGCAATGTTGAGCATGTCTCCATGCCCGGCGCTTACGTTGCCGATAGACCAGATAAGCACATCCTTTCGTCCCTGCTCTTCATGCCCGGGTTCCACCAGACGCAGCGCATCCAGATACTCCATGGTCTTGTTGAACAGGGTGCCGCTGGACTGCTTCATCAAACCGGTCAGCGCATCCAATGTGGACTGCTGCAGAAGCATCGTTTTAATCTCATCCAGCTTATAAATAGCTTCATCCTGCTTGTCCGAAAGCTGGTCGATGGCATCCAGTATCTTCTGCGTTTCATTTTCCGATGTGCCGAAGATCAGGCTCAGGAACTGATCGGCTGCCCAATTGCCGATCTTTGCGCCGGTCTTGTTGGCCAGCGTTTTTAAAGCCGTCTGGAACAGAGCAGTAATGGCATCGCTGGCCATATTGCCGTTGGCAGTGTCCTGCCGGCGGAACTCACGGGCACGACGGGCAATATCCGCATTGATCTCCTCCAGGGTACGGGTATCCGCCGGCTCCTGGGACTCTTCAGGTTCTTCCGTTCCCGCAGGTTCCTCCGTTGCACCCGGTTCAGGAGTGGCAGGCGTTTCCGATGGAGCGGGGGATTCTGTTTCACCGGGGATGGGCGTATTTGCAGGAGCAGGCGTGTCTGTGGGCGCCGGAGACTCAGTCTGTCCGGGCTCCTCTGTCGCAACGGGCAGTTCCCCTTCCTCCGCCAGTGCCCCCAGGGGCAGCAGGCACAGAAGGGTCAATAATGCCATCAGCAGGGCGGTAAGTCTCTTCTTCATAATCGTCCTTCCTTTCTGTATCCGTTATTTTCAGCAGTTTAATCCATATGGAAAACGCCTGCCGGATTAAAATCGGTTTCGCCTGTTATTTCCATGCCGTAATGGTCGTATATGTTTCCGCTGCCGTCCATATCTATCCAGCGGGCATCCAGTTCCTCCTCCTCCAGTAAGGTATGCCCCACGCAGGCGGGATCGTTGAAGAAGAATCTGTATCCGGCATCGGTTTTCTTATACCCCACACAGATGACCCAGTGTCCCTCCGCCAGATAGGTCTCCGTATCCGTTGGATCCTCCGTCTGATATGCCCCATCTTCTGCGCCGGACCAGGCCTGCAGGCACATGAGTACGGGATGCCCCTGTTTCAACGCTTCGGCAAGCTCTGCCGTGGTCATATTCTCCCTGGCAGAGACCTGTACGCCCTGCTGCTCAAAGATATGCAGAATACTCCCCGGCGCCGTACCGGTCTCCGGAGTAGTACCCAGCAGTTCTTCATACCGGGTCAGATTGATATCCCACGAATAGGGGAACTGCCAGTTCATCAGCATCTGCACGCAGGTAGCGCCGCAGGTGTAATCCCCATACTGCCGCAGGTTGGGTACATCAATGAACACATCGGCATCCGTAATGTATCCGTCATACAAACCATCCGCCTGCTCCTTTTGGGCAGGAGCACAGGCCGCCAGCAGGATCAGCAGACACAGCAGTGCCGCAGCCCCGCTTAAAAATCTATGCTTAGCCATTATCCCGCTCCAGCGCAAAGGGGATCACATCCTTCCACTGACGGCGAAGGACGACTTCACCGGTAAGTTCGGTGTCATCATACACGATGGACCACTGGGTGTTGCTGGTCACATCTCCCTCCTTGGGCTCCTGAGAAGCAGCTACCAGCGCCTTCCAGGCGATCTCCCGGGAATAATTCCCTGTATACTCCTCCAGGATGGCTTCGATCTTGTCATACCGCTCCCGGCCATGGCCGTAAACGCCGTTCATCTGTTCGGGCAGTACCTTTTCCTTATACATGACGAAGAAGTTCGTCACCGCAGGACTCTTGGTATCCACCAGCTTCCGCTGGGGATCATCGCAGTCGTACTCAATGACCCGGCCGTCCCCGGAAGCATCGGTAATATAAAAATGATAGTCCCGGCCGCTGGTGGCAAACATATCATAACTGCTGAGCAGTTCTACAGCCTTTTGGGTAGTATCTGCCCGATCCAGTACCAGGCGGATAGCCAAAGTGGTGCCGATGGTGGGTTGACCGGTCTTCTGATGGGTGGGTTCGCTGTCCAAAGTCAGCACGGCGATGGAAACGCCCTTTTCATTCATGCCATCCAGACAGATAAAGGGGGCCGTCAGGCAGGCCATGCGCTTGCTCAGGCTGCTCAACGGCTGGTTAGCGGAAGCATTGTCCAGCGCAGCAAAGGCCACGGACTTATACCCGTCCCTTGGGGCACAGTACACCAGCATGGCCGAGGTATTGTTTTTGAAATCATAATTCCGGCCCATAAGCACATTCCCCGAAGGCTCCACCATGGTGAAGGCGCTGCATCCAAAATCAGGAGACTCTATATGCACGGGCAGATAGGGCAGTGCTTCTTTGAGAATGGCCTCGGTAAAGCTCTGGTTATCTTCAATGCCGTATGCGATGAGCCGATCCAGATCATAGTCATACTCCACATCCATGGAATAAAGATTATACTCCGGATATTCCGTAATCTGCCGGATGGTGCTCATGGTCTTGATGCGGGTGAAATATACCGCCACAAAGATCGCCAGCAGGAGCAGCACCAGCATCAGGATCGCCAGCAGAATGGGCTTCATTTTTTTCATGAGATACCTCCTTGTTTTCGGGAAAGTGAGAATTAAAATCCATACAGGGCAAAATGTTTTTGACTGTAGTCAATTTTATCATAGCCACGCATGGATTGCAAGGGCAAAAAAGCATATGCGTACCTGACCGTTCATAGCACCTGCCGGGGGCTCTTTTTCACATGAAAAAGCCTCGGAACAGACAGGATACAGTCTATCCTTCCGCTCCGAGGTTAGGTATTGTCAATTTGTCTTATCCTTCCAGCACCGCCAGAGAGTCGTTTTCCATCCTGCCATCCTGCACACGACGGCCAAAGAGCAGCTTTCCTTCCGGCAGAGACTGCTCCGCACCGGAGTGATTCAGCGCCAGAGTCAGCACCCTGCCCTGATAGCTCCGGCGGATACAGGCCACGCCCGACCGGGTATACAGGCGGATATCCCCGTAGCGCAGCACATCCTCCCGGCGCAGCGCCAGCAGCTTCTTCAAGAACGCATGTTCTTCGGAAGCAAACCGGGGGCTGTTCCACTCCATGGGTCTGCGGTTCAAGGGATCCTGTTCTCCGGTCATAAAGACTTCATCTCCATAATACAGCATGGGGCTGCCCAGATAAAAGATGAGCGCTCCCTATGCCATAAGCTGCCGGTTCACATCCTCCTGCAAAAGGGTGAAAAATCGATGGATATCATGAGAATCCAACAGATTCAGCATATTCCGGTTGGTACCGTCTTCATAGCGCATGAGTACTCCGGTCAAAAAGGAGACGAACCCATCAGCATCATACCGGTCCTCCGCCAGATACCTCCGGCAAGCGTAGAGGAAGGGGTAATTCATGACGGAATCCCACTGGTCGTTGCCTAAAAAAGCATAGGAATTCTGCCAGTCCTCCCCGATAAGATATACCTGAGGATCGATCCGCTGAAGACGTTTTTTAAAGAATCGCCAGAAGTCATGACTTACATCAAAGGCCACATCCAGTCGGAATCCGTCTACCTTGCACTCCGCCAGATAGAACTCTCCCACCCGGGTCAGGTATTCCTGCACCTCCGGATTATTGGTATTGAGCTTTGGCATCATGGCAACATCGCTGAAGGTTTTATAATTGCGTTTATCCCATTCGGGCTTGTCGCCGTCTACATAGTACCAATGGTAATACCGGCTTTCCCGCCCCTTGCGCACCACATCCTGAAACAGCGGGTTCAAAAAGCTGGAATGGTTGAATACCAGATCCATCACGATCAGGATATCCCGGCAATGGGCTTCCTGCACCAGAGCCTTAAAATCCTCCATGGTGCCGAACATGGGATCAATGGCAAAGTAATCGTCTATATCATACTTGTGGGCACTGACAGAAGGATGAACCGGTGTCATGTAAATAGCGCCTATCCCCAGTTCCTGCAGGTACGGAAGTTTTTCCCGAATGCCGTTCAGGTCTCCGCCGGCAAAATGTTCGTTGTCGGGCCTGTCCGTATTCCAGTCCATATTGATATAGGCTGTATTGGCCTTATCCGTGCTCCTGCAGAAGCGTTCCGGGAATATCTGATAAAACACCCGGCCTTCAAAGCGCCGGTTGGGGCGGATAATGTCCCTCTCATTGGGAAAAACCAGGCTGAAATTATCTTCAAAAGCACGTTCCGGACACATCTGTCTGGAAAAACCGCTTTCATTATAATACCACAGGCCGCCGTCCCCGTCAGTGATCTCGAATATATATCCATACCCCGGATCCCCGTTGTCCAGCACGGCCATATAGTAATCCGCCAGCAGGTCGCTGCCATACAGTTCCATGGGCTGTGCCATCTGCTCCACGCAGAACCGGTGCCCTGTATTCCACAGCACCCGAATGCTGCGGATAGAATCCCCCCGCTTGGTACGCAGGATCACCACCGCTCTGGTGTCGGATACGAAGTAGGAATACTGTGAATTGCTCTGGTGAAAAATGGCGCTCTTTTCCATAAAACGTCTCCTTTCCACATTTGAAGCACATGCTATCACCGGTAAATTGCATTGTCAACCGGTCGGGACACTTTCTTTTATGTGCCTGCTTGTATCTTTCCCTGCCCGGCTACCTTTTCGATCTTTTTCTTTATAAGTTCGGGATCGCCAATGTATGTCTTTTCTTTCAAAACGAGGGTTTCGTCAAAACGGTATACCAGCGGTACCCCAGTGGGCAGGTTCACCTTCATGATCTGTTCCGGCGTCATTTTTTCCAGGAACAGGATCAGTGCCCGCAGAGAATTCCCGTGGGCGGCAATCAGCACCCGTTCTCCGTTCTGCATCCGGGGCAGGATCTGCTGCTCAAAATATGGCACCGTCCGGGCGACGGTATCCGCCAGGCTTTCTCCCAAGGGCAGGAGTTGCCCGTTTTCCCTCCGGTAGGCCGGCTGCAGGGCCGGGTTCCGCTGATCTTCCCTTCCCAGCATCGGCGGCCGCACATCATAAGCACGCCTCCAGATATGCACCTGCTCCTCTCCAAACTTCTCCGCCGTTTCCGCCTTATTAAGTCCTTGCAGAGCTCCGTAATGGCGCTCGTTCAGCTTCCAGCTTTTATATACGGGCAGCCAGCATCTGTCCATAGCATCCAAAGCCAGGTTCAGCGTATGGATGGCCCGCTTCAGGCAGGAAGTGAAGCACACGTCAAAATCCAGCCCTGCCGCCTGCATGGCTTTTCCTGCAGCAGCGGCTTCCTGCCGCCCTGTATCAGATAGTTCCACATCCGTCCATCCCGTAAAACGATTCTCCAGATTCCATTGACTTTCTCCGTGACGCAACAATACCAGTTGCATGATCCTTTTCCCCTTTCATTGTTTATTGTGTTTTTTGCCGCACAGCCTCTCCGCACGGGCAGTCATGCAGAAAAACAAGGGGATGCCTCCCCTTATAAGCAGCTATACAGTTACTCCCGGTTCTTCTCCATGATCCCGCGGAACAGCTCTCCCGTGGAAGGCGGCGTATAGGTAATGGCGTTCGCCCCTGCCTGAATGGTACGCAGGATGCTTTCCCCCGTGCCGCCTCCGGAAGCAATGATGGGCAGTTCCGGAAACTGAGTGCGGAACTTTTTCACCAGCTCCGGCGTCTGCTGGGCGCAGGCCACGTTGATAATGGAGGCCCCCGCTGCGATCCGCGCCGCCACGTCCGTATCCTCCCGGGTCACGGTGATGATCACCGGGATATCCACCGCCCGGGCCACAGCCAGCAGGTTAAGGTCTGAAATGGGTGCATTAAGCACCACACCCATGGCTCCCTGGCTCTCCACATCCTTGGCAAGGCCCACGGTGCGCAGGCCTTTGGTCGTGCCGCCCCCTACCCCGCAGAACACGGGGATATAGGAAGCCTTGATAATAGCATCACTGATGCATTGCTGAGGTGTAAAGGGATACACGGCAAAAACCGCATCCGCATCGCAGTTGCGAATGATGGCCAGATCTGTGGTAAACACAAAGCTTTTGATCCGCCTGCCGTTGATGACGATGCCGCTGGCCGTATATACCTCTCTGGGCAGACGCAGGATATTATGACGAAGAGAACTGTCAATATGGGGAGAAATGAGTTTATCCGTCTGCATGGGCCCTTTCCTTTCTTCTTTGTATGAAACAAAGTATGAAGGATCCCTGCAGGCAAATCAATGCCTGTGCCGCTTCTTTTGCAGAAATTCCCCGTTTTTTCTACATTTTTGACAGATCATCCGTTCTGCATCCGCAGTATTTCCTTTTGCAGCCGCCGCAGGATCCGTTTTTCCAGCCGGGAAATATAGCTTTGAGAGATCCCCATGGTATCCGCCACCTGCTTCTGTGTCTGGGGCCTTTGCCCCGTAAGTCCATAACGGCGGTTGACGATCTCCTGTTCCCGGGAGTTGAGCCGCTTCAGTGCCGTATGCAGCAGCACCCGGTCCACCTCTTCCTCCAAAGCCTCCCCTACCTCTGCCCCGTCGGTACCCAGCACATCGGAAAGCAGCAGTTCATTGCCGTCGCCGTCCGTGTTCAAAGGCTCATCAATGGACACTTCCAGCTTCAGTTTGCATGTTCGTCGCAAGTGCATCAATATCTCATTTTCGATGCATCGGGAAGCATAGGTCGCCAGTTTGATCTTTTTCTCGCTGTTAAAGGTGTTTACAGCTTTGATAAGGCCAATGGTGCCGATGCTGATAAGATCTTCCGTCAGCACTCCGGTGTTTTCAAACTTTTTGGCGATATACACCACCAGCCGCAGATTATGCTCTATGAGCTTGTTCCGGGCCCACTCCTCCTGCGGGGCCAGCATGGCGCAGCGGCTCTCCTCTTCCGGGCTCAGGGGAGCAGGCAGACTCTCTCCCGTCCGCAGATACCACAGAACATTCTTTTTCTTGGGAAACAGACGGCCCAGCAGCCGGTAAAACAACCTTTGAAAAAATTGCAGCATACTTATTTCTCCTTTCTCTGTGCGGCAATGCCCAGTCCGGCACAATGGCTCCCTCCTGAGCCAGTTCCATGGGCGCTTCTCCGCAGTATACCGGTATCCTTTCCCCAGAATCCAACCGCAGTTCCCCCGGTGCTACGGTGATCTCTCCCCATCCCTCTATAAACAGAGGCGCTCCTTTTTGTATGCCTGCATTTTTAAGCAGCACCACCGGCAGCCCTGTTACGGGCTCCCGAAGGAGATTTCCCGTATCCACAAAGGCCTGCCGGGCTATGTATTTTCCCTCCAGATACAGGATCACAGGGATCTCCCGGCTTTTTGCATATCCCCGGCGAAGAAGGCTGCGCATCAGCCGCACCAGCCCCATTCCCGCCCCGGCTCCGTATAAAGCCAGCCGCAGGGGCACCGTAGTCACCACTGCCCCGCCGCTTTGCAGAGGGATCCCCAGGGCCAGCTGCAAAAGCAGCAGCCCTCCTCCCAGCAGGATAAAAGCTGCCAGCAGAGAAAAAAACACCGCCCCATACCGGCCCCGGCGGCCCGTGCATACCGTCAGCAGGATCAAACAGACAATCCGCCCCGGCAGGGTCAGCAGAAACGGGATCCGGCTCAGAGCCGCCAGGCTCCACAAAGCCCCTCCCAAAGCGCACAGCCTGCTGCACCGGCCCCGCTCTCCCCGCAGACATTCCCCCAGCCGCAGGCCCAGCAGGTTCATGACAAAATTGTCCAGCAAAAACAGTTCCAGCGAGATGCGCATTTCTTTACTCTATCCCTACCACCATCACCGTCATGTCATCCTGCTGCCCCCGGGCTCTGGCCGCTTCCAGCACCGTTTGGGCCAGCTCCCGGTCTCCGCCCCGGTTCCATTGGGTCAACGCTTCCTCCATTTCCTTCCCCAGCAGATCATAGACCCCGTCGGTCACAAAGATCAGCTTATCCCGCCGCCGCAGATGCAGCCGCTGCACGGAGGGCTTGGCCTCATCTACGATACCGCAGGGCAGGGATTCTCCAAAGAGAAACCGTGGCACTCCGCCCCGCAGCAGACAGGTAGGGGGTGCGCCGAACTTTACCAGCTCCGTTTCCCCCGTGCCCAAATCGATACTGGCTGTATCCAATGTAGCATATATTTCCTCCCGAGCCCGATGCAGCAGCAGGCGATTCACATTTTCATATACCAGCTCCCGTTCCAATCCTGCCTGCAGCATGGTAAAGAGCAGATGAATGGCCTCCCGGCTTTCCGCCATGGCCTTTTCCCCGCTGCCCATGCCGTCGGATACGGCATAAACCACCCGGCCATTGGGCAGCCGGTATTCCCCCGATGCATCCCCGGAGGGCACGCCGGGGTTTTCCGGCAAAGCCGCCACAGCCATGGAAGCCCGCAGCGCCGCCCCTTCCTCCATCTCCAGCAGCAGGGTATTTTCCCTTCGCCGGGCTTCCAGCAGCCGCATGGTCTTTCCCGTCAGCTGACTCACCGCCTGTACCGCCTGACCGGAGGTTATGTCCTTATCCGCCTCCAGCTTCAGTCGCAGCAGCAGTCTTCCCCCGGGGTAAAAGGCATCTAAAGCCGCCGGCCGAAACCCTTTACTCTGAAGGCCGCCGAACAGCCGGGTCTCCAGCTTATCATCCACCCAGCAATCCTCTCTCAGCCTTGCAGACTGCCGGAACAGGGCGGCCGCCAACCCGCTAAGCTGGCGGTTCATATAGGCATACTGATCCATGGCCCGCCGCAGCCCTGCTTCATGGGCAAAGGCCTGATTATAAGATTGATAGGCGGCGGACATCATTTCATGAAAATACCGGCAGCGGACGTCCATAGGCGGCAAAGGACGCACGCTCTCCCCCCGGTCATAGGCAGGCAAAAGGGAAAGGATCGCTTTTTCCATGGCAGCTCCGTCCCGCCAGCAGAGTATCCTGGCTTCACAGCCCATACACACCTGCCGGGCTGCCCCCAGCGACCAGGCCTCCAGATATTGCCCCGCCGTCTCTCCCGGAGTGAACAGACCGGAAAGCTCCCCGCACAAACGGGCGGTCTGCTCCATCTCCCGGGCGGTACGTTCCTGAAGCCGCCGGATAGCCAAAGCCGTATTTTCCCGGCGGCTTCGGTTTTCGCTGAGGATACCTTCCAGCAAATTCAGCCATTCCCCGGGTAAGGCTCCGAAAAGCATAGCGGCGATCAGCGCATTCTCCATGGTCACCGGGCCCCGGTTCCCCGTCAGAAATCCATAGGCAACGGCCTGACTCAACAAAAATGCAATAAGCAGATAACCCCGGCCATAGGGTGCCGTCAGCGCACAGAACAGCGCCGTCAGCGCATAGGTGCCAAGCAGTTCCGGCCCCTTATCCATGCCCATGGCCAGCACGGCTCCCAGCAATACGCTGACCCCTATGCCCCCCGGCCCTCGGGCATAAGTCAACAGCAGCATACACACATACAGCAGCACCGCCGGCAATGACAGGTTCCCCGCCTCCAGCCCCCGGAGCCCAAGCAGCAGCAATCCCGTCAGCACGCACAGGCACAGCTGCTCCGACCCGCCCAAGGGGTTTTGCAAAGAAAATCTGCGGAAAATGGCGTAACACCGCAGCAGCAGAAACAAACACAATACGGATAAGGCTGCCGACAGCAATGCATACGCCGCAGAAGCCCCCGTACCGTCTATTTGAAAAGGCAGTACCGCTCCCTCCGTCAGCACAAACAGGAGCAGCCGCCCGCTTACCGAAGGCTGTCGAACGAATATCCCGGCCAGGATCAGAAGCAGGGAAAATACCGCCCCTGCGATCATAACGCCCCAAAGCGGCTGCCCCTCCAGTAGAGCGCCCAGCAGCACCCCCGCCCCGGGAAACAGAGGATGAATGCCGCAAAATGCCGCTGCTCCCAGAACACTCAATCCAAAAGGTGCGCACAGATTCCCCAGCCGGATCCGGCCCAGAAGCAATGCGCAAAGAAAGAGCCCCAGCTCCATGCAGCACCGGCTGCTCCCTTGCAGCAGGGGGCCTGCTTCCATGGTGCTGCGCAGCCGTGCATACAGCGATTTTCGTTTGTTGCCTTTTCTGTTTGACATGGCGCTATTTTATACCAGAGCGAGGGGTGATTTTTCGGCGAATCGACTCTTTGGTTCCCGGGATTCTTTTGACAGCATCCCTCCATCCCGCCCCCATATCCCTCCGTACCTCCAGCTCTCCCCTTGCTTCCGTGGGAAAACCTTGCCACAGACTCCGTACTGTGGTATACTCGGCTAGAAATTTTTTGTGAACGGGAGCAGCTATGAGCAGGATCATTACTCTGGAAGGCATTGACGGTACCGGGAAGGGCACACAGACCCGGCGTCTGAAGGCGGCACTGGAGCAGCGGGGACTGAAGGTGGGTGAGCTTTCCTTCCCTGCCTACGGCAGCTACTTTGGCGGTTATGTGGGGCAATACCTTTCCGGAAAACTGGGCACCGCCGCCGACCGGGTGGATCAGCACAGTATGGCCCTGTGGTTTTCCCTGGATCGTTGGGAAGCCATGCAGGCCTTTGATCCGGAGGCCTACGATGTGGTGCTCATCAACCGGTATGTACTCTCCAATGCCGTATACCAGAGCATTCGGGACATTGACCTGAACAGCAACACGGATATGCTGTCCTTTTGCACGGAACTGGAATACGGGCATTTTCATCTGCCTCGACCGGATATGCAGCTGATTCTGGATGTTGCGCCTATGGAAGCTTCCAGAAATGTAGAAAAGAAAGGGTTCCGGGACTATGTGGGAGATAAGAAGGATGTGTATGAAGCCGCCGGTTCCCTGCAGCAGCGCGCCCGGGACAGGTATCTGCAATACGCAGCCCGGCTGGATGATGCATTTGTGATCCCCTGTATGGAAGCCGGCCGGTTGCTGCCCGAGGAACAGGTACACGAAAAAGTCATGGCTGTAGTACTTCCCGGGCTGAACCTTTGCTGAGCTTCGCCAATGCCTCTTCCGTCTATATGTACGGCCCCTTCGGGGGCTTTTTTCTTTTCGGAGGAAAAGGCGGCACACAGCAGGTAGAAAAACGGTGTGCTGCTCAGATATGGCCTCCCGACTCACCAGCCTTTTTTAGCAGCAACAAAGCAAACAAAAAGAAGCCTCCAAAGAAGCTTCTGTTCCGATAAAAAAAGCGTGCACCCCGCTTCGTCGCCTGGTTCCCGGCTGGACCCCCGGACAGGTGGCTCCCCGCAGGAAGACTTGCGGCACACAAACCTATCCGCTTAGTGCTGCTTCCTTCCGGATCTGACACGGTTCACAGCGGTCTGTTGCACAAGACCCGCAGCTCAACACTCCTTATCCGGGCCATAACCCAAAACCATGCGCCTCAGACGGGGGATCCGGTCCTGCTGTAGCGGATTGCAGGTTCAGGGCACCGCTGATTCCCCACTTGGCACGCAAGTCATAGTATACCCTATTCTTTCGGCCTTTGCAAGCGGGAAATCGCCCAAAGCAGCGCCTGCCTTTCTCCATTTGGGATCTGTTCCTTCAGCTGTTGTTCCATCAGCGGCAGCAGATCCTTTCTGCCGGCCTTAGCTGCCAGCACAGCACTTTGGGCAATGAGCTTATTCCCCTTTTTCATATTCTTTCCAATGATCTGCAAAGCCGCCTTCTGTTCCCCGGCCAACAGCCTCTCCGGCGCAAAGGCTGCCCGTTCCTCTCCTGTCTGGGGCCGATGCGGCACCCCCGCATTCAGCGGGCATACCTCCTGGCAGACCTCACATCCCATAAGCACGGTCATTCGCTCCATGACCGCCGGAGGCATATCCTCCTCCATATAGGCGCGGATACACCTGCGCCAATGATACCCGCCTTCGTCTATGGCGCCTCCTGGGCAGGCCCGTTGGCAGCGCCCGCAATGCAGGCAGCCGCTGGAAAGAACCGGATCGGGGCACTCTCCCTCCGCCTCCACCATCAGACCCTGCAAAATGAACCGGGTTCCCCATCGAGGCAGCGCTATCAGCGAATTGCAAAGCATCGTCCCAAGCCCCCAGTGCTCCATGACGGTTTTGAAAGGCACCCGCGCCATTTCGCACCGTTCTCCCCTGCCCAGAAGCTTTTGCCGCAGGGCCATGGCGGCATGGTAGCTTTGGTTGGAGGCCGGATAGTAACCCGATAGTCCGCTCTCCGGCGTATAGGGCACATAAGGCCAGACCAACAGCAAAAACCCCCGGGCCCATGGATAGGCCTGACGGGGGTCTGCTTCAATATAATCTGCCTGCGGGGGCATATCCCCCTCCGCCCGCCTGCACACCCAATCTTTATATTGGGGCACCGGCAGCAGCCAGGCCTGCTGAAAGCCAAAGGCGGCGGCTTCCTCCGTCAGCACTTACTTGGTGCCGAAAAGCCTGTCTCCGGCATCGCCCAGACCGGGCACGATGTAGCCATGGTCGTTGAGCTTTTCATCGATGGCCGCCACATAAATATCCACATCGGGATGGGCCTTCTGCAGGGCGTAAATCCCCTCGGGCGCCGCCAGCAGGCAGACCAGACGGATGCTGTTGGCCCCTGCTTCCTTCACCAGACGGATGGCCTCGATGGCGGAATTTCCGGTAGCCAGCATGGGATCCACAATGATGCATTCCCGCTGTGCAATATCATCGGGAAGTTTGCAGTAGTAGCCCGTGGGCATCAGGGTATCGGGGTTGCGGTACAGGCCAATGTGCCCCATTTTGGCATTGGGGATCAGGTTCATCATGCCGTCTGCCATACCCAGGCCAGCCCGCAGAATGGGGATCACCGCCAGCTTCTCGTTGGAAAGCATATTGAAGGTAGCGGTCGTAATGGGCGTTTCAATGGATACGGGGGTCAGAGGAAGGTTCCGGGTGACCTCATAGCCCATGAGCATGGACAGCTCCTGCACCAGTTCCCTGAACTGCTTGGCGCCGGTGTTCTTGTCCCGCAGCAGGGCCAGCTTATGCTGAACGAGAGGATGGTCGATAACGGTTACTTTGCTCATATGTACACCTCCTGGGTTTTAATCGTTTTCTTTTTCGTATCTGGTAATCTTGCCTATGCGGCGGGCGTGCCGTTCCTCACCGGAAAAGGGCGTTTCCAGCCAGATCCCGGCAATTTTTTCCGCCTGCTCCGCCGTTACCAGCTTGGCGCCGAAGGCCAGCACATTGGTATCGTTATGCAGCCGGGTCAGCCGGGCGCATTCTTCATTATCACACAATGCGCAGCGGATGCCCCTGACTTTGTTGGCGCAGATAGACACGCCAATGCCCGTAGTGCACATAACGATGCCCCTGTCCGCTTCGCCGGTAGCTACGGCCAGCGCAGCGGGAAAAGCGGTATCCGGATAATCCATACTTTCCTGAGAGAAGCACCCAAAGTCCAGCACCACATACCCCTGCGCCTGAAGCCATGCCTTTATATGCTGCTTGAGCGCATAAGCCCCATGGTCGCAGGCCATGGCAATCTTTTCTATGCCTATCTTATTTATCATACCATTTGTTCCGTCCTTTCTACAAGATGAAAATATCTGGGAACGGGCTGAATTTCTTTTATGTCTCCCATTCCCTCATAGCTGGTATGCGCACTGCCATATAAGTCCCCTCTGTCTTTATACCTCTTCTACTTGAAAGCCCGCAGCCCGCAGCAGCCGGTTCATATAGGCAAGGCCCGCCCCCTGAGGCGGTACGCCTTCGCAGAGGATCACCTCCGCCCGTTCATCCATTTCCCGCAGCAGGGTAAAAAGCCGGGCACACAGAGTCACCGGATCCTGCCTGTCCCCCATAAGGGAGCAGCGGCAGCCTTTGGCTTTGTACAGCGCCATAGTCTGTTCCGTGCCGGCTATTTCCACAGTCTTTCCCTGCGCTTCCATAGCGGCATACCGCTCCAATATCCGCCGGGCTGCCTTTTCCGGCTCCCCGGTGACCACATATACCTGCGCTTTGGGGGCATAGTGGCGATACTTCATTCCGGGGGAAAGTACCTTTTCCCCTGCCTTCAGGGGATGGAGCAGACAGTCTGCCAGCTGCACCTCTCCTATAACGGCTCCCAGCATCTCCTTGGTCACGGCACCGGGCCGAAGGATGGTGGGTATCCCCACCAAAGAAAGCACCGTGCTCTCCACCCCAAAGCGGCAGGGGCCTCCGTCCAGGATCAGCGGGATCTTCCCTTCCATATCCCGCAAAACATGCTCCGCCCGGGTAGGGCTGGGCTTGCCGCTGAGATTGGCGCTGGGGGCGGCAACAGGCACACCCGCCTTCTCAATAAGAGCCAGCGCCGTAGGATTATGGGGCATACGCACCGCCACGGTATCCAGTCCTGCCGTTACCTCATCCGGCACGCATTTCGCCCGCCGGAATATCAGGGTGAGGGGGCCGGGCCAAAATGTATCCATCAGCTTTTCGGCCTCCGGGGGCACCTCCAGCCACAGATTTCCGGCCTGTTCCTTCCGGGATACATGGAGGATCAACGGGTTGTCGTTAGGCCGTCCCTTGGCCAGAAAGATGCGGTTTACCGCCTCTCCGTCCAGTCCGTTGGCCCCCAGACCATATACCGTTTCCGTTGGGAAAGCCACCAGCCCGCCGTTCCGAATAATTTCGGCGCCCAGCTCCGTCCCCGCCAGGGGATCCGCCACGCAGTCGATCACTTTGGTTTCCATAAAACTTTACTTCCTTTTGGCTTATGCCTCTCCTTCGCCGCTGAGCTGCCGGGTGCGCTCGGCCACGATAAGTGCGTCGATAAGCTCGTCCATATCTCCGTCCAAAAACTGATCCAGCTTGTACAGGGTCATGTTGATCCTGTGATCCGTCACCCGGTTCTGCGGGAAATTATAGGTGCGGATCCGCTCGCTTCTGTCGCCGGAACCTACCATGCTCTTTCGGGCGCTGGCCACGGCGGCATTCTGCTGCGACTGGTACATATCGTACAGGCGGCTTTTGAGTACCTTCATGGCCTTATCCTTATTCTTGAACTGACTGCGCTCATCCTGACATTCCACCACGATACCCGTAGGCAAATGGGTGATGCGGATGGCCGAGGATGTCTTGTTTACATGCTGTCCCCCTGCCCCGGAGCTGCGATAGGTATCGATCTGGATATCTGAATCCCGGATCTCTATCTGCACGTCTTCCACCTCCGGCAGCACGGCCACCGTGGCTGCGCTGGTGTGGATGCGTCCCTGAGATTCCGTCTCCGGCACCCGCTGCACCCGGTGAACGCCGCTTTCAAACTTCAGCCGGGAATAGGCACCATTTCCGGTAAGGGTCAGCACCACTTCCTTGACGCCGCCCTTTTCCGTCAGATTCTCCGTCATAAACTCCACGCCGTAACGATGGCGCTCGGCGTAGCGCTCATACATCCGCAGCAGATCCGCTCCGAACAAAGAGGCTTCCTCCCCGCCGGTGCCTGCCCGAATCTCCAGAATTACGTTTTTATCGTCATTGGGGTCTTTTGGCAGCAGCAGGAGTTTAAGTTCCTCCTCCAGCTTTTTTTCTTTTTCTCCCAGCAGAGAAAGCTCTCCCTGGACCATCTCTTTCATTTCCGGCTCCAGGTGCTCTTCCAGCATGACCCTGCAGTCCTCTTCTTCCGTAAGAGTCTGCTCATACACATCGTATACGGCCACAATCTCTCCCAGCTGGGACTGTTCCTTATTCATCTCCCGCCATTTGTCCATATCCGCCATGGCTTCCGGCGCACTGAGGAGCTTTCCCAGCTCCTCGTAACGGGCTTTCAGTTTTTTCAGCTTATCTCTCATGTTTCGTCCAGATCACCATGCGGTCCAGGCCGCTCAGGTCTTTTTCCACTCGGCTTCCCTGGAACAGCGCCTGTACTTCTGTCCCCTGAGTGCAGCCTATCTCCATATACAGGGATCCTCCCGGTTCCAGACAGGCCGCCGCCTCCCGGCTCAACCGCCGGTAGAAGTCCAGACCGTCTTTGCCGCCGTACAGGGCCTGCGCAGGTTCAAATGTCAGTTCCTTTTGCAGGAAATTCATTTCCGTTTCCGTCAGGTAAGGCGGGTTGCAGAGAATACAGGCAAATGTATCCGCCTTTACGGGCTCCAGCAGATCTCCCTGCAAAAACACCCCTTCCACGCCGTTTATACGGGCGTTTTCCCGGGCCAGCGCCAACGCCTCTCCGCTGATATCGGAAAAGGTAACCTTCGCTCCGCCCAGCTTCCCCAGCGCCACCCCCAGACAGCCCGTGCCGCAGCAGAGATCCAGCACCATGTCTCCGGGTTTTATCTCTTTCAGTGCCAACTCGCACAGCAGTTCCGTTTCCGGGCGGGGGATCAGCGCGCCAGGGCCCACCCGCATGGGCAGCCCCATAAACGCCCATTCTCCCAAAATATACTGGAGCGGTTCTCCCGTAAGCCGCCGCCGTACCATGGCGCTCAGCTGCATCCAATCTTCCGCTGTCACCGGCCGGGAAGTCCTGCGCCCCAACACCTGTTCCAGCATAAATCCAGCTTCCAGTCCGGCTTCCTCTCCGGCAGCGGGGATCAGGATCTGTTCCAGCTCCCGGCGGGCCAGGTTCCGATCCACTTATGCGTCCTCTCCTGACCGGCCGGCTTCTTCCGGTGCTCCGGACAGATCCTTTTCTTCCGGTACTTCGGGGTGTACCGTCTCTGTCGCTTCCGCAGGAGCCTGCTCCTCTGCCGCCTGCTCCTTTTCCTTGGGCAGCACTACCCGCAGATCCTCTGCCGGAGGATTCATGGCCAGGTTAAAGGCTGCCAGTGCCACCTCCGCCATATCCTCTGTAGGTTCGGCAGTGGTGATCCGCTGAAGGGCCAGTCCAGGAGCCCGGACGATTCGAGCCAGCAGGCAATCAGACTTGGCTGCGGCCTTGAGCACCTCGTAAGCCAGCCCCGCCACTACGGGAATAAACAGGATCCGGGTGATGAGCCTGGGCAGGAGCGCCTTCACCGGGATGCAGGCAAAGAACAGTATGGATACCATCATCACCAGAAACAGATAGTTGGTACCGCAGCGGGCGTGAAACCGGGTGTAATGGAGGATGTTCGCAGGCGTCATCTCTCCTTCCGCTTCATAACAGGCGATGGTCTTGTGTTCCGCTCCATGATACATGAACACCCGTTTGATATCTTTGATCCGGGAAACGGCCAGCAGATACCCGATAAAAATCACCAGCCGGCACACTCCCTCCAGCAGGCTGACTGTAAAGCCGCTCTGCAGATGCAGCAAGCTTACCAGCAGGGAAGGCAGCAGCACAAACAGCACCAGCGCCAATCCCACGGCCAGCACTATGGCCACTCCCATTGCTACATCCATAATATCCTTATGGAAGGTCTTGGAAAGCCATTTTTCAAACTTGCCCGGTTCCTCTTCATATTCTTCCCCCAACAGCTCCGCACTGCGGGTAGTGATCTTCATGCCCCCTATCAGTGAATCCACAAAGGCATAGACCCCCCGCACCACCGGCCAGGTGGGGAAGGAACCAGGCTTATGTTTGTTTATAGTATGATAAAATTCCTTGACGATGGAACCATCGCTCTGCCTGACAGCCAAAGCCGTGCCCTCAGGAGATTTCATCATCACGCCCTCCATAACGGCCTGGCCCCCAACGGTGCTCCTGCGTATGGGATGTTTTTCCATAGTAATCCTTTCCGGGCGGAGCTCATGGCCCCATACCCCATGATGTTTCTCCTGTATCATACCACACCGCTCTCCCCGGGAAAACCCCTGTAAATGCAAACACATTGGGAAAACTGCAAAAAACGGCTTTTCTGGCAGAAAAAATGCCCGGAGAGCCTTTCCGGGCAATTATACGTTGTCTATTTCCTCCGGAGCGGGCATCTCCGGCAGGGTGGGCAGTTCCTCCAGAGAATGGAGCCGGAACTTGTGCAGAAAAGCATCGGTCGTTACAAAAAGCAGAGGCCGGCCGGGCACATCCTTGCGGCCGGAAACGGAAATGAGCCCCAGCTTTTGCAGCTGGGTTACGGCATATTCGCACCGCACCCCCCGTATCTCCTCTATCTCCCCCCGTGTCACGGGCTGTTTATAGGCCACTACAGCCAAAGTTTCCAGCATGGAGGCGGAGACGGAACGCTTTTGTATGGGCGCAAGGACTTTTTCCACCGCTTCCCCATTTTCCGGAGCGGAAGTCAGCTGCGCGGTTTTGTCTGTATACAGCAGCCGCAGCCCCCTGCCCTCCCGCAGATAGCTTTCTTCCAACCGTGCAAGGGCTTTGCCCAGAGTATCCGGATCCGTTTCCAGCCCGGCACACAGAGCCGTCAGCGTCACCGGTTCTCCCGCCACAAAAAGGATGGACTCCAGCCTGCTTTCCAATTCCGTCATAAATCAGTTTTCCTCGTCCATATAGCTGCCCTCTTCTTCCTCCCGCAGAGTCAATGCCTTCAGTCGGATAGGGGCGAAAGTATCTTTCTGCATTACATGCACCTCTCCCCGTGCCATGAGCTCCAGCACCGCCATAAAGGTGACCACCAGCTCCATGCGGGTAGGGCTGCCCGAAAACAATTCGTAAAAATTCAAGGAAGCTTTTTCCCGAAGGCGGCGGCGAATCATCCCTGAACGCTCCCGAACGGTATATACGTCCTGCCGCACCCGGTGAAGCAGCGCCTCTTTTTCTTCCGGCTCCCGGCTAAGCGCCGACAAAAAGGCCAGCAGCAGGGTATCGGCCTCCACATCCGGCAGGTCTGCCTCCACCGGTGGAGCGGGCAGATCCTCTGGCAATCTGGCAAAAGCTTCCCGACCCCGCTCAAAAAGACGGCCCAGATCCTCTCCGGCCGTTTTGAATACCTGATACTCTTTCAACCGGCGGATAAAGGCCTGCTCCGGATCTTCCTCTTCTTCCTGCAAGGGGGGCGGAGCAGGAAGCAGCCGGCGGGATTTGATATACAGCAGCTGGGCCGCCACCAGCAGAAAGTCACTGGCTCCGTCCATCTGCTCCTTGTCCATGTCTCCCACCGCCTGCAGATACTGGGCGGTGATCTCGGATACGAATATATCCTCGATCCGCAGCTGTGCCTTCTGGATCAGCTGTAAAAGCAGATCCAGGGGGCCGTCAAACTGTCCGGTGTGTACCTGATACTCCATCAAAGCAGCCTCAGGATCCAGTTGTATACCAGATTCTGCGCCCAGTTCAGAGGATACTGCAATACTCCCAGCCACAGCAGCGCCACCAGTATATACTTGCCGTAACGATGCATGAAATCCCTTATGTTGTGAGGCAGATGCCGTCCCATAACACATTCCAGCACATGGCTGCCGTCCAGCGGCGGAATGGGGATCAGGTTAAACACGCACAGGCAGGTGTTCATACTGATAATGTTGAAGAAGATGTTTACAAAGGCTTCGTTGTACAGCAGCGCATAATTGCTTCTGGCCAGCAGCACAAACAGCCCTGAAAACACCAGCACGATCAAAACGTTCATGGTCACCCCCGCCAGGGAAACGATTATATTGTCCCGGCGGAAGTTCTTGAAGTTCCGATAATTGACGGGCACAGGCTTGGCCCAGCCAAAGCCCAGCAGCAGCATGCACAGCACACCCAGGGGATCAAAGTGATCCAGGGGGTTCAATGACAAACGCCCCATGTTTTTGGCCGTGGGATCCCCCAACCGGTAGGCCGCATAGGCATGTCCCCATTCGTGGAAAGTGAGCCCCAGGAGCACTGCCGGAAGCATGTACAAAAGCTGCAGCGGATTTTGAAAATAATACAGGATTCTGTTCATGGTTTCAGTATACCCCACCCGAAGCCAAAGGGCAAGAAAAATCCCCGCGGATCCCGCTGCTTGCGCATAAGCGGATCCCCTTGCACTGGCAAAACAGGCATTGACGCCATTCAGGCTGCGGATACCGGGAAGTTCGAAGGAACGTTAATTCACGGGAAGCGGAGGGCGGGGCGCACTGCGTGCCTGACGGCACGCCTGCGGGGCATTTGCCCCGCAGAGTTCCGGCGGCAAAGCCGCCGGAACGTGCGCCCCGCCCATGTATACGGCTCGGCCCCGTGCCCTAACGTCCCAGCCTCCGCCGCAGGAAAACTTCTTTCCTCCGGAAGAGCAGCTGCATGTTCCTTCTTGTACGTTTTTCCGCAGACCCGTGTTTTTCATGCTCAGCTGCGTATATACGCTTCCATGCACTGCCGGAGAAGCGCCAGATAACTTCTGGATTCCACATCCTCCCCTGGGTACAGATCAATCGTGCAAAGCACCTCCTCCCCCGCCCGGAATGTCACCGTTCCTACAGGGGTATCCGTCCGCAGGGGTGCCGTCAAAGGTTCCGTCACCTCCAATGTCTTTTCCAGGGTCTCCTCTCCTTTGGGCCGTAGAAAAGCTACGGTATCGTGGCTCACCAGATCCACCTGTTTTACGCTGCCGCTACGCACCTCCACCCCTTCCGCCAGAGGACTGCCCGCCCGGGCGGCGGTGACCTGCCGATAGTTGGCGAATACATGATCCAGCAATTCCCCGGCAATGGCAAAGCGCTTCTGACTGTTAGGGGCCCCCAACACCACGGCTACCGCCAGAGTATCATTCTTTTTGGCAGCGAAGACCCCGCAGTATCCATCCTGTGCAGAGGATCCTGTCATCAGGCCAAAGCAGCCGCCGTAACTGCGCAGCATTCGATTGGCATTGACCAGTTCCGTCCGCCGTCCCCCCGGATGGACGATCTCATCCATATATACGCCTGCCCAGCGGCAAAAAGAGGGGCTCCGGGCCGCCTCCAGCCCCAGCAGCGCCAGTTCTCCGGCGGTAAAGGTCATGCCCGCCCCGGTGCAGTCGCTGAATTCCTTTTCTACCCCCAGTTCCCGGCAGGTAACGGAGATGTTCTGACAAAACACGCTCTCCGAACCGAAGGCGTTTTCTCCCAGCGTACACAAGGCATCTCCGGCAGAAAGCATCACCGCCGCTTTAAGCAGTTCTCCGGCAGCTATCTGTTCCCCTGCTTCCAGAAAAGCCGTAGGCCCGAATATTCCCGCTGCCCGGCGGCTGACGCTCATCAAAGTGTTTTCCTCAATGACTTCGTTGTCAAAGGCTCTGCACAGGGTCAGTACGGCGGGAAGCTTGCAAAGCCCTGCCGCTGGCAGAGACACGTCTCCCTTCTGCTCCAGCAGAGGCGTCTGCTGTCCTTCTCCCACCACCAGACAGCTTTTACAATCATATCCTTCCGCCAACGCCACCGCAGGAACAACCGCCAGCAGGCAAAGGCAGGCAACAAACAGGCACAAAAAACGGCGCATAGAACCCTCCTTAACAGAGGGTATGCGCCGAAAAGATCATCTATACAGGGAACTGTCAGCGGAGCATCTCACTCAGGAAGGAGGTACCCGCCGTCCAGGGCGTACCGGTCAGATATTCATACACAGTGGAGGCAATATCGCAAAAGCTCTTTCTTACCCCCAGATCCACCCCCGGCTTCACGGGCTGGCCCAATACCAGCAGAGGAATATATTCCCGGGTATGATCCGTGCCTGCGTAGGTGGGGTCACAGCCATGATCTGCCGTAATCATAAGGATATCCTCTGCCCCCATGGCTTCCACAAGTTCCGGCAGCCGGGCATCAAAATATTCCAGAGCCCGGGCGTATCCTTCCACATCCCGCCGATGGCCGTACAGCATGTCCGTATCCACCAGATTTGTAAATATAAAGGCGCCTTTCCCTTCTTCTATCAGCCGTCTGGTAGCCTCAATGCCCGTGTGGTTGTTTTTGGTATGATCCACCATGTCAATTCCCCTGTGGCAGAAGATATCCTCGATCTTGCCCACGGCCACTACCGGCAGCCCCCTGCCGTGGAGTCCATCCAGAATGGTATCCCCAAAGGGCGGGATGGCATAGTCCCGGCGGTTTTCCGTGCGGGTATACTGCCCGGAGGTGCCGGTAAAGGGCCGGGCGATGACCCTGCCCACCAGATTGTCTCCCACCAGCATCTCCCGGGCGATCTGGCAAATGCGGTACAGCTCCTCCAGCGGGATAACGCTCTCATGAGCGGCTATCTGAAAGACGCTGTCTGCGGAGGTATAAACGATGGGCTTGCCGGTTTTGACATGCTCATCGCCCAGCCGCTGGATGATCTCTGTGCCGGAAGCTACACAGTTGCCCAAAGTACCCCGGCCGATCTTCTGTTCAAACGCCTCCATTACCTCTTTGGGGAAGCCATGGGGATAAGTCTTAAAAGGATGGGTCTGTACCAGTCCTGCGATCTCCCAGTGCCCGCAGGTAGTGTCCTTGGCATGGGTGGTTTCGGCGCACTTTCCGTAAGCCCCCTCCACCTGTCCTTCCCAGGGCGTCACCAGGCTGCCCTGAATGTTCCCCAGTCCATACCGGCGCATATTGGGTATGTTCATGGGCCGCCGCTGCCATATATGGCCGATGGTATTGCAGCCTTTATCGCCAAATTCCGCCGCATCGGGCATTTCACCGATACCTGCGCTGTCCAGAACGATCAGAATGACTCTTTTGCTCATAATGCCGCACTCCTTTATCTTGATTCTTTAGTGGCTTCAGTATAGCACGTTTTTCCCCGTAAGCAAAGCCCTCCGTTTTATAGCGACAGCAGCATGGCGTACAGGCTGTGTCCCCACCGGCCATAAATCTTCTCGGTCAAAAATGCATCCCGTCCGTGTGGGATTCCTGGGACTCTCTTTATGCCTGATTGCCGGCCTTTGCAAAGGCCTCTATGGTTTCCACAAATTCCCGCGGCAGCAGAGCCGGTATGTTCCATTGGGTAAGCAAAGCACGGCAAGCTCCTTTATCCCGGTCTTTACAGCAATAGTAAGCCCAGGCAATGCTCCCGGCTATAGCCGCCTGAGTATCGCTGTCCCCGCCCAGCGATACGGCGTTGCGCAGAGCATCCTCATAACTGTCCGCTTCCAGAAAGGCTTCTATGGCCTGGGGCACCGAGCCCTGACAGCTTACGTCAAAGCCATACCCCGGGCGTATCTGCGCCAAAGACCTGTCCAGCGGATAAAAATTCTTCCGGATATATGCGGCGATCTCCGCTTTGCTTCTGCCTGTTTTGGCCATATATACCGCTGCCGCTGCGGCTTGTGCCCCTCGGATGCCTTCCGGATGGTCATGCGTGACCGCCGCTGACAGTTCTGCCAGCGTCAAAGCTTCCCCCAGGCTTTTGGCCCAAAGACCGCAGGGAGATACCCGCATGGCTGATCCGTTGCCGAAACTGCCGTAAGGAACCGGGCAGGGAGAACAAAGCCAGCCCCAAAAGCGTTCCCCGTACCCGGCATGGGGATACCGGCGCCCCAAAGCCTGCATCTCCCGTACCAGCAGAAAGTCAAGCGGTTCTCCGGTCTCTTTGTTGGCCAGCAAGGCCCGGGCTACAGCTACGGTCATGACCGTATCGTCTGTAAAGGTACAGCCGGGGCTCACAAGAGGAAAATCCTTTGTTTTGATACTTTCATGCTCATATCGGGAACCCACTATGTCCCCCATGATGGCGCCGTACACGTTTTTCCCTCCGTTTGCTTTTGATTTAAGTATATCCGTCCGGCTGCCAAAGGCAAGCGTTATCTTCTTTCTGCAAAACATCTGTTTTTGCAGAAAGAAAGGAAACCGATCAAAAGGGCTGTTCAAAAGCCTTTCCGCATGCTATAGTAAGCATGTAAAGAAAAGCTCTCATATAGTTTCGCTGAAAACGGTGCGAAAGTTTCTACAGAGCCGCCGAAAGGCTCTGCTATGAGTGCCCGGTATGGATACAGAGTTTCATACGGGCGCTTTTTCTTTCGTAAATGCGTAAAAGGAGGCTGTATCATGATCCTGCTCAAAGGCAACATTCTGCACACCCCTACACCGGGACAGCTGGAAGCCCTCCCCCATGGCGGTCTGCTTCTGGAGGAAGACGGCACCATCCGCGCAGTGCTCTCCCATATCCCGGAAGGGTTGGAGGCCCGGGTCATTGACTATGGGGACAGGCTGCTGCTTCAGTCCTTCTGCGATATGCATCTGCACGCCCCCCAGTACCCCATGCTGGGCATGGGAACGGATCTGCCCCTGCTTCAATGGCTCCACCGCTATGCTTACCCTACGGAGGCACGTTTTGCGGATACAGACTACGCCCGGCGGGTCTACCGGCAGCTGGCACAGGCACTCATTGCCAGCGGCACCACCCGGGTATGCATGTTCTCTTCCCTTCATACCGACGCCACGCTGATCCTTATGGAAGAGTTGGAAAAGGCCGGAGTCACGGGCTTTGTGGGCAAAGTGAACATGGACAGAAATGGAGATCCCGCCCTGCAGGAGACCACGGAAGGCTCCAAGCGGGAGACCCTTCGCTGGCTGGAAGCCTGTACCGGATTCCGCTATGTACGGCCCATCCTGACTCCCCGGTTCACCCCTTCCTGCACCGACGGGCTCATGGCCTTTTTAGGAGAGCTGGCGCAGGAACGGGGATTGTATGTGCAATCCCATCTTTCCGAAAATAAAAACGAGGTGGAATGGGTACGCACTCTCCACCCGGACTGCTCCCAGTACTGGCAGACCTACGCCAAATTCGGCCTGTGGAAAGAGCATACCCTTATGGCTCACTGTGTCCAGTGCGGAGAAGAAGAGATCCGTTCCATGGCAGAAAACGGGGTGATAGCCGTGCACTGCCCCGATTCCAACGTGAATATCTGCAGCGGCACAGCCCCCGTTCGCCATCTGCTGGAAAGCGGTGTATGGGTGACTCTGGGCAGCGATATTGCCGGCGGGGCGCAGCTGCCCATGAACCAGGTCATTACCGCCAGCATACGGGCCAGCAAGGTACGTCACATGACGGATCCCGCCGCCCCGCCCTTTCTTACGGCAGCAGAGGGCTACTATCTGGGTGCCGCCTCCGGACACCGTTACTTCGGTGCCGGGCCGGGCTTTGCCCCGGGGGATAAGCTGCACGCTCTGGTGGTGGATGATTCCGCTTTCCCTGAGCCGGCTTCTCCGCTGTCCCTGCCGGAGCGGCTGGAGCGGGCGCTGTATCTCATGACTCCCGATTCCATCACCGCACGCTGGTCCGAAGGACGGCTGCTGCCGTAAACAAAATCAGGTTTCCTTCCCATAGAAATCAAAAGCTCTCCACCGGGTTGCAAGCCGTGCGGAGAGCTTTTATTCGCTGAGTTTTGGGTTTCAGAGGGCACCCGGGCCCATGTAAAATCTTAGCCCCGACGGATGGCCAACCAGTCTGCGGCCCGCTGCACCAGATCTTCAAACAGCCGCAGCATCCGTACATCGCTCTGGCATTGTGCTTCCGGGTGCCACTGCACCAATACAAATTGCCCATCCGCAGATTCCAGCCCCTCAATAACGCCGTCCGTGGCTTTAGCCGTTACGATCAGACCGGGCGCAGGCGCATCCACGCTCTGATGATGGGTGGAATTCACATAGATCTCCTCTGTATTCAGCAGCCGGGACAGGCGGCTTCCCGCCGCCAGCTGCACCTTATGGATGGATTCCGATTGAGGATGCTTCTGCATATGCATCAGGGGTTGAGGGATGCACCGGTCTATATCCTGGTATAGGGTACCGCCCAGCGCCACATTGGCCAGCTGGATCCCCCGGCAGATGCCCAGCACCGGCATTCCCGTCTCCCGGGCATACCGGACGGCAGCCATCCAACAGCGATCTCCCCGGATATCCACCATGCCCAGTTCCGGCAATGGCTCCTGCCCATAAAACCGGGGATCCACATCCGGTCCGCCGGGCACCAGCAATCCATCGCAGAAAGAGAGAACCGTCTTTACATCCTCAGGATCCTTCGTTTCCGGCAGCACCACCGGCACCCCGCCGGTCTCCGCCACCCGCTGGCAGCAGGCATGCGGCGCCGCTTCCAAAATCCGCTCTCCCGTTATCCTTCTTCCCAATACTGCGATCACCGGCTTTTGCATATATCCTTTCCTCCCTTTTCCGTTTTTATTTTATCTTTCTGCGCTTTATATCCGGCTTTGCTTCTGCACATAGCATGTTTATTTCCGGAAGATGCGCTATACGCCTCTATTCCACAAGATCTTTTTTACTCCGACCAGGCATACAGAGGCGGTTTTCCCTCCAAACGCCGGGCGGCTGCATCCAGCTGCCGACACATCCGCTCCTTATCCTTGGGCAAGCGGCCCCGGATGCGCAGGGATACGCAGTCATGGAATCCCTCATACTCCAGACTCTCCACCTTCAGATTTTCCAGCAGGCAGCGTTCCTCCAGCAGGTTTTCCCGCTCATCAGCCGGAGAAAAAGTTCCGTTCTCCATGGAAGCATACAGCGGCGCCCTGCGATGCAGAAACATGGAAAAGTTGATCACCGCCGCCGGGGCCGCAGCATTAAGAAATGCCGCCGTAGCCATGGCATTCTCCACGCCCCGGCCATGACCCGCCACGCCTGTCATAATATGGGCTCCGTACTCCATGCCCGCCGCCCGCAGCCTGTCTGTCTGGATGCGTGCCTGTGCCAGCGTATGCCCCTTATGCATAAAGGCCAGCACATCTTCCAGTCCGCTTTCTATCCCCAGATACAACCGCTCCACCCCCATTTCCCGGAGCAGGCGCAGTTCTTCCTCGCTTTTCCCTGCCACGGCCGGGATGGTAGCATCCATGCGGAAATGCTCTGCCTGAGGGAAATAACGGCGCACCAAAGAAAGGATCCCGGCAAGCCGGTCCGTATCCATGGCAAAAGCGTTTCCGTCTCCCAGAAAGACACGCCGTGGATTGCCTCCCAGCGCCTTTACCCGCAGGAGCTCCTTTTCTATCTGCTCCAAAGGCAGTTCCCGATAGGCAAGATGTTTGAAAAGCATGCAGAACCGGCACCGGTTATAGGAACAGCCCACAGACACCGGCAGCATATAAGACCCCCGTTCCATGGGGCCCCGGCAGATCCAGCCTTCATATTCCATCTTTTTCACCTCCGGCTAAGTATAACACATGCCTTCGCTTCGGCGCCATGGAAGTTTTCGATGCATGTATTTTGCCGCCATATCTGTCGATAAAAATACAAAAAAGGCTTGCAATTCTCTTCTTTTTATTTTATAATCTTGATTATTAAATACAGGTCGGCTGTCTGGTAGCGTCCGCTCCGTATGGGAAGAAGCCAAACACATCCTTCTTTTGTGTTCCAACCCTGCTTCTTCAGTGTGCTGTATCTTTACCGGATATAGCAGTCCCTCCTAAGGGAACCCCTGCCACCGGGAAAAGGGAGCCCCGGTGGCAGGGGCCCTGTCTCGTTTTTCAGCCTGCGCCACGTATGAGAAAGGAGGCCGGTCGTTATTCAAAGAACCAGCGACCCACCGGTCAGCAACTGCATATTCAGATCTCGCAAAGGGATTTTGCCCTTTCGGGGTCTTTTTGACGTATAAAAGCACCCAAGCATCTGCGGCGAACATTCTTTATCCGGAAGATCCTGTTTGTGGGGACTCACAGGCTTCTTCCGAAAAAACAGAAGAGGTACATCATGCAAAAAGAAAAGAATCGAAATCTTGTTTTTATCCTTTCCGTGTGCCTGACTCTGCTCATCTGTCTATGGGGCATACTGCTGCCGGATTCATTCGGCACGGCGGCAGGGAACAGCATGCGCTTTCTTACCATCAACTTTGCCTGGCTTTACTGCCTGGCCATGACCCTGTTCGTAGCGTTCTGCCTGTGGATCGGGTTGTTCTCCAAATACAGAAACATACCGCTGGGGCCGGACGGAGCCAAGCCGGAATACAGCAAAAGCGCCTGGTTCTCCATGCTCTTCTGCGCCGGTATGGGCGTAGGTCTGGTCTTTTGGGGAGCGGCAGAGACCATGAACTATTTTGCCGCGCCCATAGGCGGCCTGCAGAGCGGCACCGGCGAGGCCATGCGTTTTGCCTTTGCCCGCTCTTTTCTTCATTGGGGCATTCACCCCTGGGCCAATTATTCCGTGCTGGCGCTGGCACTGGCCTATATGCAGTTCCGCAAAGGGCAGCCGGGGCTCATCAGTTCCGTGTTCATCCCCCTCATCGGGGAAAAAAGAGCCCGAGGCTGGTTGGGAAAAACGGTGGATGTGCTCTCCGTCTTTGCTACGGCCGCAGGGGTAGCCACTTCTTTGGGGCTGGGGATCCTGCAGTTTAACGCCGGGCTGCACTTTCTCACCGGGCTGCCGGAAACGGCTCTGGTACAGCTCTTTCTTATTCTGTTTCTGGCGGCGGTGTATATCCTTACGGCGGTAGTGGGCATTGAAAAGGGCATGAACACCGTCAGCAAGCTGAATATCCGGTTCAGCATGGGAGTCCTGCTTCTGTTGGTGGTTATCGGCCCCACGGTGCCCATTCTCAACAACCTGCTGGAAGGCGCAGGCGCCTATTTAAGCTCTCTGCTTTCCATGACTACAGAGGTAGGAGCCTTTGGAGACGAGGGTTGGTATCGCACCTGGACCGTATTCTATTGGGCCTGGTGGATTGCCTGGGCTCCCTTTACGGGCTCCTTTATAGCCAGGATCTCCCGCGGCCGCACCATTGGGGAATTTATAAAAGGCGTTATGTTCCTGCCCGCCGTTTTTTCGGTGATCTGGTTCACTGTATTCGGCACGCTTGGTATGCGCCTAGATATTTCCGTTGTCAAAGAAGCCATAAAGTCCACTTCCACCGCATTATTTGTGGTATTGCAGCAGTATCCCCTGGGCACGGTGCTGTGCGCCGTTATGGCGCTGCTGATCTTTACCTTTCTGGTCACGGCTTCCAACTCCGCTACCTATGTGCTGGGCATGTACAGTGAAGGGAGCACTTTGCAGCCTTCCAACAGGAGTAAGATCATATGGGGCGCTCTCATTGCGGCGCTGGCTGCGATAATGATGCTGGGCACGGGCAACGGCCTTTCCATGCTGCAAACCTTATCCATTGTGGCGGCCTTCCCCTTCATTTTCATCATGCCTTCATCATGCCGGCAGCTATGCCCGTCCTTGTAAAGGCGCTGAAAGAAGAAAAGCTTTGACCCTGTATGGCTTTATACCGTAAAAAGCAAAGGAACCGCTAAAAACGGTTCCTTTTTTGCACATTATTACAGGTTTCAGTTTACAAGCCACTCCTTTTTTAATCGCCACAAGGCAGCCTGGAGGTACGCCAGTTCTTCCGGCGGGATCAGCAGATTCCGCCGCCAGCTGTTCAGTATTTCCTGCCTTTGCACCGGGTAAAAGGGCGTCAGGAACACCTGACTGCCGTGAAAAACGCCCACACGGCGCAGCTCTTTTTCAAAAGCCTCCTCCTCATCCTTTTCCTTGCCCAGATGCGAAAGATTCAGCACCCTGTTCCAGCGGCGGCTGTCGAAAAACAGACAGTCTTTTCTGGGAGCATTCAATACCGGCAGCTGTCCGTCTCCATATACGCCCGCTCCCAAAGCGGTTCCGTGGAGCCAGTAGGGAGACTCTTCTCCGGTTTCCGGCGGAATACGTTCTGCCATCAGTTCCCGAAAAAATCCATAAGCGATTTGAAAGCTTTTGGCCTCTGCTCCATATTTTTCTGCTACATATGCCTTTTTGACTTGTACAATGCCGTCTTTTTGCAGAGCTGCCGCCACGGCATCCGCCTGACGGGTATACAGAAGAATGCAGCTTTCACTCTCCATAGACCGCTCCTCTCAGCCACTCCCGTTTCAACTCCCATACGGTGCCCTGGCACAGTCCGCTGCCGGTAGCAGGGTCCTCAAAGACCCTGTCCCAGCTTTGTATGATCTTCCGCTTCAGCAGCGGATAAAAGTTCCCCTTTCCGGTCTGGATAAGGGCCGTCTCATTGCCGATGCCGTTGCGCTTAAGCTCTGCTTCGCGGGCATCCCGATCCTTTTCATCCATAGGGATATACAGATAGTTCACCCGGTATCCCCAGCGCTCCACATCCGTCAGCACCACAAGATCCCGTAGGATCTCCAGTTCCAGACACACACTGCCCGACAGGGGCGGCAGTTTGTTTTCCTCCTCCAGAAACAGCCAGATGGGGTACTCCGCCCCCTCCGGGCGGGGTACCAGTCTTTCGGCATGACGGACGTACCAGTCGTACAGCTCCAGGTAATATTGACTGATAGCCCCGTTCTTTTCCTCGATATGGCTTTTTTGTACCCGGTACACACCTGTCTGTTCCAATGTTTTCAGAACCTGGGGATGCTGGCGGGTATAGGCCTGCAAGGTCTTTCCTGATGATTCCATGGTCGGCTCCTTCTTCAAAAATGCAGAATACGCAAAGGGGCCGGCCATAAAGACCGGCCCCACTGCAGCAGAGAGACATAAGAGACTTATATTTTCACCTTGAATACGGTCTGTTCCGTAATATCCGTGTCCAGTGCTTCCAAAGCCACGCCCACCCGGTGATACCGCAGCTTCCACTGCTCTGCCGCCGGAGCATTTGGATCTCCCAGCGGATAGGGAATGGAAATGGTCGGCACGATCCGGTTGGCCCCTACGGTCAGGGACACGGGGATCAGGTTGCACATATGCACAATGGGGAACCCTGCCTTTTCAAACTCTTTTACCATCGTTGCACCGCAACGCGTACAGGTGCCTCATGTGGAGCCCATGATAATGGCGGTTACCCCGTCTTCCTGCAAAAAGGGAATCATCTCCCGTGCCATACGCCGGGCCTCAGCCTCGGTAGTGCCGGTGCCTACGGTGGAATAGAACCAGTTATGGAGCCGGCCGATCTTTCCTTCCCGTTCATAGGCGCGCATGGCATCCAGCGGCACGATCACGTTGGGGTCGGCGTTGGCGGCAGCCGGGTCAAAGCCGGCGTGGATGGTTTTGAACTGACCGGCGCTGAGACGCTCCGTACCGGAAACGTCATAGCGTCCCCAGCGGGTAGCAGAAGCGGACTGGATGCGATCCGGATTATCCACAGGAACGATGCCGCCGGTAGTCACCAGTGCCACCACCGCCTTGGAAAGATCCCGGATGGCCGGTGCAATGGGCACCATCTCCTTTTCGGGAATGATGAGCTCCGTCTGATAGGGCAGCTTGTTCATCTTTTGGATGAGCATCTGCACCCCGCAGTAAGCGGCGGTATTCTCCCTGATATTCTCCAGAAATTTTTCGTGCCGGCAGCCCCGGGGGAAGTATCCCTCTGCCAAGGCGCCCTCATTGGGCAGCCCCTGCAGGAGCTTATTGGCAAAGGCGGCCATTGCTTTTACATCCTGACGCATCTTTACGGCTCCGTTGCCGCCCTTAAAAATGATCACATCCCGCTTGAACATTTCCACACCGGGGTTTTCTTCGTTCATGGAAGTGATCACGGGGATATGGAGCCGTTCCTTCACCGCTTTGCATACGTTGCCGCAGGCCACGCCGTAACGCCCTGCCTGAAAGGCGGGTCCGGCAATAAACAGATCGCAGGGTTTATCCTGCAGCATATCCATGATCCGGGAAAGAGCCTCTTCCGTATGAGAGCCCATAAAGTTGTCGCCGCAAACCACGGTGTGCGTGATCTCGGCTCCCTTGAGCGCCGCCTTGAAAGCCATGCCGGGGCCCACCACGCCCTCCATGATATAGGGCTCCTGGTCTGCCTTATCCTCTCCGCCCACACCGGCGAAGAACTGGTTGAGATAACAGATAACCTTCTTCATGCCGCACCTCCTTAATATTCGATCATGGTCTTGACGGAGAACCCGGAGATATGATCCCCACAGAACCAGTTGTTATCCTCCATGATAATGGAGCCGTCGTCCCTGGCGGATTTGCCCAGCTTTTCATCGTAGCCCCAGCTGCCGGACATACCGTCCCGGTTCATGGCCTCCAGATTACCGATGACCGTCTTGCAGGCGGGCAATTCCGTAAGTTCCGAAACATTCCCCGTAGAAACCAGAGCGTTCATCTTGGCGTCCAGCGTTACCAGCGGCTGGGGGAAGTCGTCCCGTCCGGTGCATTCGTTAGAAATGCCTACCACGGGGATCCCCGCATCCTCCAGAATCACCTGACAGCGGACGTAATCGGTGTCGGGGTTGCCGTAGCCCTCTTCGGTGACGATGGCATAATCCACACCCAGGTTTATGCATCCTTTTCTCCCAGGCAGACGGATCTTACCTGAAAATTCCCTATTTTGAGTTTCAAAGCAGTAACTCCTTTCTTGCGTGTGGTAATGGGGGACTCGATAACTTTCGGAGAACATTCTTTAATCATGATTAAAAAATTAAAAAGTAAAAAATCAAGATGATTTAACAATTTGATCGTTTTTTCGATTACTTTACATGGGAGCTTTTTACATCCATACCTCTGGCGCAAAGGAAGTGAATGTGGTAGTATGTTTTAGAAATCTTGATTTGAAAAGAGAGTATCCATGGGACGACCCAAACTGAAACAGACGGCCAGCGATGCCATCAAGCAGCGCCTTATTGAAAGCACCCGCAAACGCATCAAAGCGGAGGGGCTCTCCGGTGTGACCATCCGGAGCATCGCCCAGGACGCATCGCTGAACAGTGCCGTTTTATACAAGTATTTTGAGAATCTGGATGAACTGCTGCTCTTTGCCTGTGTGGATACTCTACGGGACTATACGGCAGCCCTGCTGGAAGCCGAAGCCAGCGCCGAAGCTTTCACGCCCCGGGAACGGTATATGACCAGCTGGACGCTGTTCTGCCGCCATGCGTTTTCAAACCCGGAAAGCATACGGCACCTGTTTTTCAGCGCCCAGAGTGCCCGGCTCAAACCGGTGATCCAGGAATACTACCGGCTGTTTCCCGGTGAGTTTGGCGATATGCCCCAATGCCTGCAGCAAATGCTGCTGGAAGCGGATCTCAGCTGCCGAAACCTGGCGGTTCTTCAACCGGTTCTGGAGGGAAAGATACCGCCCCATGAACTGGTGCTGCGAAACGAGTTGACCATTGCCGCCTTTTATATGCTTTTGACCCAGCGCATCCAATTCCCGGATCAATACCCGGCAGAACGGCAGCAGGTCCGAATGCTGGAAGCCTGTGCTGCTCTTTTGCGGCCCTTTGCCGAATAAACAGTCTTCCGCAGCGTCCCGCCGGAAAGCAAGAGCTATATGTGCAAAAAAGCAGCCGTCTCCTCATGGAGGAAACGGCTGCTTTCTTAAATCGCGTTGCTGCACTCACATCATAGCATTTCCAAAAAGGCTTCCAGCCGGGTAGACAGCTGTCCTGCATCCCCTGTGGAATAATCCGTCTCCAGCGTCAGACACCGCAGTCCCAGCTTTTCCATCTCTTTGCGGACGGTACGGCTCTCGATCATATAAGGGGTGCAGGCTTGCAGATCGATCTCCACCACTCCATCCACCGCATATTCCGAAACCAGCTTTTTCAGCAGCTCCATGCGCACGGTGTTGGGCGTCATAACGGCGCAGCCAATACCCAGGTACCGCTCTGCAATGGCTGCCAGAATATCCTCCGCCTCTTCATCCACCATTTGATAAGCCGCCTTGATGCCGCTGCAGTTTTCAAAGCACACCACGGTGCCGCCATGCGCTTCAATGGTCTTGATGGTCTTTTCCAGCACGCCGCCAATGGGGCAGCCCGTTACCAGGATCCTTTTGGCATGGGGATCCACCTGGTTTTCTCCAGCAGCAAAGGCCTTTTGGATATCCTCCCGCAGACCGCGGATCTTTGCCACCCGTTCCTCATGATCAAAAAGGAAACCGGATCCTTCCAGCGTTTTATACAGATCATAACCCTGCGCCATGGGCGGATTCTGCTTTTGCAGCTCCATCAGGGCCAGCCGTTCCCTCCGCTCCAAATTGCGGGCATGAGCCGCCCTGCGCAAAGCCTCATCGGTGATCGTTAAAGAAAAGGTCTCTTCCAGATATGCCTTAAAGCGCCGCACCTCTGCCGTCCACTCCTGCAAAGCGTCCGGTCCGCTGCCCTGGGGAAGTTTTAATATATAGGTGGGGCGAATGTGATTCAGCAGCTCATACATCTTCTTTTTTCCGTCGCAGGTGGTCTCCCCTACGATCAGGTCGGAAAAGTAGGTGTACGGGCATTTATCGGAAACGGCAAACCCGTAGCTGGATTTGATCAGCGGGCACAGGTTTTTAGGCAGATCCGCTTCCGCCGCCGGGATCGTTTCTGCGCTCATGCCGCACAGGCTCACCGGGGTAAATCCCGCCGCATCCAGAATTTCCGAGGGAGTAAAGGTGCAGAATATTCCGGCAATATGGCCACCGTTATCCTTTATCTCCTTTACTTTGAGGAACCCGTTTTTCCGGGCATCGCCAAATTCTGCAAACTGTGCAGGCAGATCTCTTGTCATCCTTTTTACCTCTCTTCATTTATGGGGCAAAATGCCGGTCTGTTAAAACAAAAGCTGCCGGACAAAACCCTAACAACGATTTATATAAGTATATCCCCTGTTTTTTCTTCTGACAAAACGGATAAAACGAACAAACCGCATTTTGATCGTTATAAACGATTCTTATTCATTTTGACATTCCTTCTTTGTCATCCGGTATTTTTATGCGTTTTGTTTCCTTCAATTTTTCACACTTTTATTCTGCCCGGCAGAAAATAATTTTTATTTTTTTGTGTTTTCCCTTTTTTCCTGTGTTTCAGGTATTTTTTATCACTGGTTGTACGAGAACTGCGGAATTATCGATTGTATAAGTACTTGTCAAAAATGGTAAAGTATGATATTTTAGTTTTGATTTTGGTTTTGTCGTGCACGTGTATGCGCGCTGCCATGCCCCTAAAGCCAAACAACAAAAACAAGATATGGAGTACATGTATGGAATGGTATTGGTATATCGTTCTCTGTGTTATTGTTCTCGCTGTTTGCTACATCCTTTTCAACTTCCTTAAAGTGAAGCGGATGAAGGAAGGCACCGAGAAAATGGCAGAGATGGCGGGCATTATCCGCAGCGGCGCAACGACTTTCCTTAAAACCGAGTATAAGACCATCCTCTGGGTGGTGGCAGCCGTAGCGCTGATCTTCACCCTGTTTGTAGAAAAAACCAGCGGCATCACCTTCTTGATGGGCGCCTGCATGAGCAGCGCCGTATGCGTACTGGGCATGCGTTCGGCCACTTACGCCAATGTGCGTACCGCCAACAAAGCCCGGGAGACCAAGTCAATCGGCGAAACCGTAAAGGTCGCTCTCTGCGGCGGCAGCATCAGCGGTTTGTCCGTACAGGCTTTCGGCATGCTGGGCCTGATCCTCATTCTGATCCTCTGGGGTGTAGAGTATGATGCCGTAGGCACTGGCTTCCTTGCAAATCTGGAGTGCAACCCCTCCATCATGCGCATCACCACCTACTCTCTGGGCTGCTCCATCGTGGCCATGTTCAACCGCGTAGCCGGCGGCAATTACACCAAGGCTGCCGATATTTCTTCTGATATCCTTGCAAAGATTCGTCATGACATGCCCGAAGACGACAGCCGGGTGCCCAACGTGGTGGCCGACTTCATCGGCGACAACGTAAACGACATTGCCGGCAACTGCTCCGACCTGCTGGAGAGCTTCGTGGCCACCATGGCTTCCGCCGTGATGATCGCCGCTACCATTTATAAGGGCGCACAGGGTGCTGTCAGCGAAGCAACTTTCTCCTCCACGGTCGTCTTCCCCATTCTTCTGGCCGGCGGCGGCCTGCTGGGCTGCGTGCTGGGTCTGGGATATGCCTCCATCAAAAAGATGAGTAACAACCCCAGCCGGGAACTGAATCTGGCTACCTGGATCTCTGCAGGACTGACCATTGTCATTGGTCTGCTCTCCGCATGGATCGTGTTTAAGGATGTAGCCCTCTATGACCACTTCCTCTGTGGCTGGCTGTCCCCCTGGATCTCTGCCGTGCTGGGCATTCTCAGCGGCATTGCCATCGGCGTCATTACCGAGTATTACACCAGCACCGATTTCTCCCCCACCAGAAAACTGGCCGAGATCGCCGAAGAAGGTGAAGCCTTTGTTATCACCAAGGGCGATGCCATCGGCTCCCGCTCCTGCCTGCTTCCCATTCTGGTCATTGCCCTGGCTTTGTTCATTTCCGGCAAGGTCTGCGGTACCTATGGCATCGCTATTTCCTCTCTGGGCATGCTGGCCTTTGTAGGCGCAACGGTTTCCATCGATGCCTTCGGCCCCATTGCGGATAATGCAGGCGGTCTGGCCGAAAGCTGCCACCTTACCGAAGATGTGCGCGCCATTACCGATAAACTGGATGCCGTGGGCAACACCACCGCCGCCATCGGCAAGGGCTTTGCCATCGGTTCTGCGGCCTTTGCTACCGTGTCTCTGATCGTGGCCTATGTAGGCAACTACACCTCCCTTTCCGCCGAACCTACCCTGAATATTGCTTCCTATGTGGTAGTGGCCGGCGGCATCATCGGCGGGGCTCTGATCGAGTACTTCTCCGCTCTGCTTACGGATAACACCATTGAATCCGCCCGGCGCATGGCGGATGAGGGCGACAAGCAGCTCTCCATCCCCGGCGTACTGGAAGGCAAGGTAAAGCCCGATTACAACAAGCTCATCGAAATGGCTGCCCGTCAGGCCCTCAAGACCATGCTTCTGCCCTCCGTTCTGGCTCTGCTGATCCCCATTGTGGGCGGCTTCCTCTTCGGCGTACAGTTTGTCGGCGGCATTCTGATCGGTGCTACCATCGTGGCTATTCCCCGGGCTATCTTCATGGGCAACTCCGGCGGGGCCTTTGATAACGCCAAGAAGTATATCGAAAGCGGCGCCATTCCCGGCCATGGCAAGGGCACCTCTGCCCACAAGGCCGCCGTTACCGGCGATACCGTAGGCGACACCCGTAAAGACGTGGTGGGTGTAGCTCTGGATATTTTCATCAAGACCATGTCCACCGTTGCCAACACCCTGGCAGTGGTATTCTCCCGCTTCACTTTGTTCAAGTAAACAATCTGACTGCACACCAGGCGGCCGCCCGATCATGGACGGCCGCCGTTTTTTAGGTCTCATCCACAAAGCCAACTTTATTTTTCGGTCGGCTGCGCATATTGCGTTCATGCCGAAAACCATGCAGAACGCTTTCAAAGCAGCCCATTGAACAAAAAATCGGCTGCCCATTTACGCACACCGGGTTTCATGATATGATTATATAAAATTCAGTCTGTCCGGCTCTGTCTGCCGGGCACAGGAGAAGCTCCCATGGAAATTGCCCGCATACTGGAAAAGCTTAAAGAATCCCCCTGCACCGGGAACTATTTCGGTCCCCCTTCGGAAGAGGTTTTACCGTAAGGCTTACCGGTTCCGGCGCTCATTTTCACTCCGGTGTACTGTACATCAACACCACGGATCGTTACCAGTATGCCCATCTGTATGAAAACATGTGCATCCTGGTCACGGAGCCCTATCATGCTTCCCGCCTTTTTGAGATCGTCCAGCAGCGGCTTTTCTTCCGGGGATACGACCCTGATCACCGCCTGCCGCCCGAATGCTTTTCTTATGCGGCTGCAAAACAGTCCCTTTATGCTTTTGGAACCGGGAGATGGATTGGATCCCCTGCCCCGGCGTATGCTGTATATGCGTATCTGTCAGGAACAGGCAGATATACTTCTGTTCACCGCAGAGCAGGAAAACAGCTTTGCAGATACGGATGCTGCCTCCAGGCTGGCCGCCCTGCGCAAAGCATTCGCCAGCATTCCCTGGAAGCAGGAGCACCTTTGTCCGCAGCTGCAGCTGCAGAACCTGCTGTTCCGGCTGCTGCAAAACAAGCCTTCCAATGAAGAGGATATCAAAAAGCAGCTGACTGCGCTGGGCTGGACTTTTTATGAAAAATACTATGTGCTGGCCATCTACCGAAAGCTGCAGAACTGCCCCGGCTCTCTGGCGGAGGAGATCTCCCATATTCTGGGGGAAAAGGTGTATGAATTTGAGGATTATTACATCAGTATCCTCCATTCGGACTGGAAAACGGAGCTGTATGCGCTTTTCGGGCGCAATTTCCCCGAGCTTAAAGCCCTGGTCCAGCGCACGGATATGTATGCTTCCCTGAGTTACGGCTTTTTTGACATTATCAACGCCGCCACCGCCATGAAGCAGGCTACCCGCTGCATCGAGATCATCCGCAAATTCAGCTGGTCACAGCGCATCAACGGCTACGGGGATATGGTCATCTCCCACCTGATCGATACCGCTCTGGCCTGCGGAGAGATCACACTAGACAGCGTATGCCACCCCATTGCACTGAAGATCAGGGAATACGATGACAAAAACGGTACGGATCTTCTGGATGTACTGGCCACTTACATTTATTCCGGCTTGTCCGTAAAAATCTCCTCCGAATATCTGCATATGCATATCAACACCGTATATCAGCGGATACACAAGCTGGAAGAGGATTTCGGCATTGATTTCAGTGACCGGCGCATTGTCACCATGCTCCATATCTCCATCATTGCCATGGCCTACCGGGGAGATTACCCCGCCGACCGGTATCTGTAAAACGGCCCAAACCCAAAATCCCCCCTTGACAGGGAGGATCCGGGCAGCATGGCTGCCTCCTGTTTGCCGCATCTGGGGTAAAGAATGCGGCGACAGCCACTCTATTTCTACTTACAGGAGGGGAGACACTTTTTCACTTTGCAGCGGACGGTCCCTGGTCATGCAGGAGCCGCCGCTGTTTTTTATATACACCGTTCACCAGCAGCAGCGAAAGCAGCGTGGCAGCGGCACAGAAAAGATAGTATCCGGTATAGCTGCCGGTCGCATCCGCCAACAGCCCCGGCAGCGGAGACATGCACAGCCCGCCCAGAGTACAGCAGGACTGAAGCTTTTTCAGTGTGGAGGCATACTGGGCTTCATCCGTCAGTTCCGCCACCCACATGGGGGTTCCTACGGTGCTGATGGTAAAGCAGCCCAGCCCCAGACATATGGCCACCGCATATACCGGCAGAGGCGATATGCCGTTGAAGCATACCACGCCCACATGGCCCAGTATCAGCATCCCGTAATACAGCAGGTTGGCTTTTTCCACACCCATGGCGTCTGCCGCCACGCCGTAAAGGGGCTTGCCTACCATGTTCATAAGGCCGTTAAGGGCCATGACGGAGCTGACAAACACCACGTCATACCCGGTCGCAATGGCTGAAAGGTTAAAATTATCCCAGCTGCAATAGGTAAAGAAGCCTGCGCAGACCATGGCGATGCCAAGCAGGAGCACTACCTGCTTCCCTATCGGGGGAAGCTTTTTCTTTTCTTTCTGAACGGAATGTTCCCACGCCCCATAGGGCGCCAGCTGCAGCGCCTCCGGGCTTTCCCGCAGGAAAAGGAGCACCACCAGCCCCAGCAGGGCAAAGAGCCCGCCCATGATCAGTTCCGCCGTCAGAACGCCTTTTTCGGATACGATCCCGGTAACGGGTACAGACAGAAGCAGCGAAGTCATTCCTGAGCTCATGGCACATATAAAGGGCGCATCCTCTTTGGGATCGGCATTTTCGGCTACAAACACCAGGTTGATGAGCTTTACATAGGGAGACATCTCGGCCGCCGGGCCGGACATATCCACCATACCGTTCATGCCCTGCCGGCTGTGCAGCCCGGCGCCCAGCACGCACATACCGTCCAGTGCGTAGGTCACGCCGCTGCCTGCCTGGGCCACCTCCCCCGTGTAACCGGAAAAAACGCACCGTCCGTCGGGGCGGCAGCGCACACCTGCCGCAGCCTTGGCGGGAATAATACGGGTGCTGTCTCCCGGCCGGGCAATGTGCAGGGAAACGTTTTTCAGTTTTCCGTCCTTATTCAGCGCCGCTATGGCTTCTTCCCGGTTTACGGTGAGGATCCCGTCCGCAAAGGCGGTTTTTTCACCGAACCGAACGTCTTTGACGCTGAAATGTCCGATCTCCAATTTTATGTCCTGAAATCCCTCCTCTTATATGCACGCCTCAAAGGGCCGTTGCATTGACCGAATAAATTACCAGTTCAATTATATGGAAATAACCGATACATTTCCATGTGACTCACGTACATGAAATTCCATAAAAGCAGAGTTTTCTTCCATATGCTTTTTAATTTTATGTTCTATTTTGGCGTACTGTGGGCGGATATTGTACCGCAAAGGTTCCTTTTTTCACCTCTGTACTCACAAGAAGCCGCGTCCGGATGGCTTTTCTGTCACAATAACTTCACATTTTTCCGTCCGTTTTATGAAAAACAGTCTCTCCCTTTCCATCGTTTTATAAAGAAAATTCCCTCGGGTGCACAAAATAAATACAAAAAAGTCCCTTGGATGCACAAAGCAAATGTGATACTGTAAGAAAGAATCAACAGGCAGCACCTGCCCCAGCCTTTGCGGGTGCTCAAAGGAGGATCTATGCCCCCATACAAAATCAAGCCCATGGAGACCGAGACGGAGATGGACGGCAAGGGCTACGTCCATTATAAAAGCTGGCAGGAAACTTACCCCGGCCTGGTGCCGCAGGCATATCTTGAAATCGTAACGCTGGAAAGCTGTACCGCTATGGCCCGCCGCTGGCGCAATAACATTCTTATTGCCAAAGACGGAAAACAGGTCATTGGGTTTGCCGCCTTCGGCCCCTGCCGGGACGATAGACTGCGGAACTGCGGAGAGATCATTGCCCTGTATACCCTGCAAGCCTGTTATGGAAAAGGCGCCGGGCAGATGCTGCTGCAAGCTGCTTTAGAAAAACTCTCCGGCTATGCGCATATCTTCCTCTGGGTGCTCCGTGGAAACAGCCGGGCGATCCGTTTTTATGAAAAAAACGGCTTCCGCTTTGACGGCACCCAAAGAGATATCCTTTTAGGCACACCGGTAACGGAGCTTCGAATGTATCTGGAAAAGTAGCAGAAAGGAAACGCCTATGCGCTTAAAAGCCGCTTTTATCGATATAGACAATACGCTGTTGGATTTTGACGCCTATGTGCGCCAAACCATGGAAAAAGGATTCGCCCGCTTCGGGCTTTGCCCTTACGCTCCGTGGATGTATCATGTGTTCACCCGGGAGAACAATGCTCTCTGGCGGCGCATTGAGGCGGGAACGCTGACCTTTCCGGAACTGGAAAAGATCCGCTGGAATACCGTTTTTGCCGCTTTGGGCATACAGGGGGACGGCCCCGCCTTTGAAGCTTATTTTCGGAAGGAGCTCCATGAAAGCGCCATTCCCGTGCCGGGCGCCATGGATCTGCTGCGGGAACTCCGTGGTAAGTGCATCCTCTGCGCCGCCAGCAACGGACCTGAGGAACAGCAGCTTCACCGGCTGCGGCTGAGCGGTATGGACGACTTCTTTGATGATTTCTTTATTTCTCAGGGATTGGGGGCCTCCAAACCCTCCAAAGACTTTTATGCACGGGCTTTTGCCCGGCTGAATGCCGGCCGGCGCCTGCCTATCCTGCCGGAGGAAACGGTGATGATCGGGGACTCCCTGACCTCGGATATGGCCGGCGGATTGGGTTACGGTATGGCCGTATGCTTTTTCCGCCGGGATTCCGGGCAGGAAGTCCCCGCCTGCATCCCTCTTGCGGCGGATCGTCTGACGGATATCCCCCCTATGCTGGAAAATTTTTTCGGCTTTTCGCCCCCTGCCTGACGGTTCTTCGTTTCTCAGGCCCATGGGGGCTTTTTTTGTAAAACACGCTTGCATTTATTCCTTCTCATGCTATACTCTAAATGAACGTGTTCATTTAAGGAGAATACATGCCAAAAATCATAGAAAACCTGCGGGAAACCCTGCTCGCCGCCTCCCGGACCCTGCTGCTGGAAGAAGGCTATCGGGCTTTGACCATGCGCCAGGTTGCAGGTCTGTGCCATGTGGCCGTGGGAACGGTATATAACTATTTCCCCTCCAAAGATATGCTGGCCGCACACATCCTGCTGGAAGACTGGAATGACCTGCTCCGTTCCCTGCAGAAAAAAGTCAATGCCGCCCCCGCGCCCATGGACGGGCTGGAAGCCGTTTTTTCCGGCTTGCGTGCTTTCTCCCGGCGGTACCGCCCTGTATGGGAGGAATATGACGGCAGCGCCGCCCTGCCTTTCCGGCAGTGGCATGGCCGGTTGATCGAACAGCTTGCCGCCTGCATGGAGCCTCTGCTCCGGCGTTTCGACCTGCTGTTTGCCCCGATCTTTCCCAAATTTCTTGCTCAGGCCCTGTTAAGCTTGTCTTTGGAGGAGGACACAGAGTTTTCCGCTCTGCGTCCTGTTCTGGACCGGCTTTTACAACCATACACAAAACAAGGAGGATACCGTTTATGAGCAGTTTTAAGGATCTGCGTATTGTGGACAATTTCTACCAGACCTCTGCCTTCTTTCCCATGCCGACGGTGCTTATCAGCACCCTGACGCCGGAAGGGCAGACTTCCCTGGGGCCCTATTCTCTGGTGGCTCCATACTACATTGCAGGCAAGGATTATTATGCCATGCTCCTGTGCTGCCGGAACTCTTCCAACACCGCCCAGCACCTGCTGCAAAACGGTAAATGCGCCCTGAATTTCATTCCCGACAAGCGCAAATATTTTAAGGAAGCGGTGCGTCTGGGCTTCCCCGGGGATACGCCCGAAGTAAAGATGAAGGGCTGTATCTTTACGCTGGAACCCGGTCAGGCGCCCTGTCAAGAAGGAGAACAGCGGCCCCAGGTCATTGCCGAAGCCTATCAGGTCTTTGAATGCACCTGGATGCGGGAGCTGGACAACGCCCAGACGGATCAGCCGGGAGAGCGTAACGGGTATCCCGGCCCCTATCATGACTTCAACGGCATCACCTCGCCTTTCGGCGCTCATTTTATTCTTCGGGTGGATAAGATCCTCATGAAGGAAAAGTATTATGATGCCATCGTCAACGGCGTCCGGGCAGGGGATTTCCCCCGGGTACCTGTGGATTACGGCTATCGGGACAGCAAGAACTTCTGGTATACCAAGTTCCGCCGCCCCATTCCGGAGCTTCTGCCCATCCGGGAAACCAGTCTGGAGTCTGTGCGCTATGCCGCCAACCGGGCGGATGATGTGGTAAAGTTTACCGACGCCGCCTGTATGAAGCTTATCAAAGTGCCCCGGATCTTTTTGCCCACGGCCCTCAAAGGCTGTGTCCAGTGGGCCAAAGAAAATGGCGTTACTCTCATCGATGAGAAGGAGATGGACATCATCAACGACAAGCGGGCCAAGGAAAAGAACCGCTGAGGTAGCTGCCATGCCTGCATCCGCTTTTGATTCTTTGCCGGAGCTGCTTATACGCAGCTTTGGCGAAAACATCCCTTTGAAGGAGATCTCTGCCGACCCCTATGCCGCCATGTCCTGGCCCCGTTTTTTGCCTATGATGCACTTTCGTGTGCGCCGCTGGCAGGCCGGTGAACAGGGCTATGTATTTTTGATGCAGACCCGGGCCATGGGCGGACTTCTGAAGCTGATCACTGCTTCCTTTATGCCTGCCTCCGGGATAGAAGTTCCCTTTGTGCTTATGGACTGCATGGAGATGCGGCAGAAGCGCACGGTCTTTGTGGAATATTACGACTGCACCGCCAAAGGGATCTGTGCCCCGGAGCTGGATCGGATCCGGGAAAAGTATGACCCGCTGCTGACGGACTATACGGAAAAGCCCGCCTGGTACATACAGGAGCGCATGGATTGCTCCCTGATCAAGGGCGGCACACGGGAGCAGGAAGCTCTGCTGCTGCAGATGCTCCAGGACAGCGCCCGCGCCTGCGGCGCCCTTTGGGACCGGGCGCCCAGAGATCCTGCCAATCTGCCCGGCCTTGCCGCTTTCCGCAGCCGGATGCTTACCGAAGGAAATCCTTCCTCTTCCACCATGGAAAAGGTATTGGGAAAAGAAGGTGCGAACGCCTTCTTCCTCAATACCGTTATGCCAATGCACACCTCACAACCGAATCAAACTGAAAAATAAAGGAGTATAAGCATGAAAATTGTATTGGCCGGTGCTTACGGCAATTTAGGCAGCGACATTCTCCGCTCTCTTTTGCGGGAAGGCCATGAAGTAGTAGCTGCAGACATGATGGAACGGGATCTGGGTCTGACGGGTCGTTTTTCTTTCAGAAAGATCGATGTGACTGATCCCGCTTCCCTGAAAGGACTGTGCGAGGGAGCGGATATGCTCATCTCCACTGTAGGCCTTACCAAGACCTCCGCCACGCTGGACAACTATCAGATCGACTATCAGGGCAACGTGAACCTGCTGCGGGAAGCGCAGGCAGCCGGCGTGAAAAAGTTCATCTATATCTCCGTGCTCAAAGCGGATAAGGCCCCCAAGGTGCCCATGCTTCATGCCAAATACCTGATGGAGGAGGAGCTGAAAAAGAGCGGCCTTTCCTACATCATTTACCGGCCCACCGGGTATTTCTATGATATCGTGAAGGTATTCCGTCCCATGATCGAAAAGGGAGAAGTTACTCTTTTGGGCAATACCCCCGTCAGCGCCAACGTTATTGACACCCCTGACTTTGCGGATTATATCGCAGCCCACCTTATGGATCCCAACGGCATTGTAAACATTGGCGGCCGGGAGACTTATTCTTACGAAGAGATCGCCCGCATGTGTTTTGCTGCCGCCGGAAAAGAGCCGGTGATCAAACATGCACCGCCTTTCCTGTTTGATGTGCTGGCTTTTGTCAACAAGCTCAAGAAGAATGGTAAAGAAGCCATACTCCGCTTTTCCAAATGGACGCTGACGGAATCCATGGTAGCGGAAGTGCAGGCCGGGGACCACAGCTTTAAGCAGTACATTCAGGACAGTTTTGCAAAATAAGGAGGCATACCATCTATGGGTTGGGAATATCTGTGGATCCTGGCCGTGGTGGCGGCGGTGCTTTGTGCCGTGGGCTACTACAAGTTTGTTTACTTTCTTTCCATCGGCTACGGTTTTGCCGTAGCGGGCATCGGCGTTGCCCTGGTGGTTCTTTTTCACGGGCAGATGGCTCCTGTTCATTATGTGCAGTGCGCCCTGCTGGCCGCTTATGGTGCCCGGCTTTCCGGCTTTCTGCTGTACAGAGAGATCAAAAATGCCGCTTACCGAAAGACCCTCAAGGAAGTCACTGCTTCGGAAAAAGATATGCCCCTGCCGGTAAAGTTCTGTATCTGGGTCTCGGTGACCGTGCTGTATGTAGCCCAGACCAGCCCTGTGTTTTTCCGGCAGTACAACGGCGGGGCTGCCGGATTCCTGCCCTGGGTAGGCTGCTGCATCAGCCTGCTGGCCCTGGTGCTGGAATCCGCCGCTGACCGGCAGAAAAGTGCCCAGAAGGCGGAAAATCCCCACATGGTAGCCACCAAAGGGCTGTATAAGCTGGTGCGCTGTCCCAATTATCTGGGGGAGATCCTTTTCTGGACCGGCGTGCTGGTGGGCAGTCTCAATATTCTCTCCGGAGTCGGTCAATGGCTTACGGCGATACTTGGGTATGTGTGCATCGTACTGATCATGTTCAACGGTACACAGCGGCTGGAAAAGCGCCAGTCCGCCCGCTACGGCAATGACCCGGCTTACCGGCTCTATGCCGATAAAACCCCTATCCTTATCCCCTTTGTCCCCCTGTATCACCTTTACAAGGAGGAAAAATAAATGCACCTGTCCCTGCCCATGGCTCTGGCGGACTTTGTGCCCGTCGGCCTGTTTCTTGCCGCCTCCGTACTACTGCAGCGGGATCTGTATAACAAGATGAGCAAGGGCGCCTTTGCCCTTTTTGCAGGAGGCACCATCATGGTCTTTCTGGCAGGCGCCTGTAAAGCCCTGTGGAAGCTGCTGTATGCCATCGGCCTGTGTGATTTCACCGCCCTGAACGCCATGTTTTTCCCCATGCAGACAGCAGGCTTTGTGCTGGCTGCTTTGGTCTGATCACACTGCTCACCGCCCGTCAGGGAAAGGGCACGGCGTATGCTGTTGCCGCCGTCCCGCCGGTATTTTCCGGCACCATGCTGTTTGTAGCGCTGACCCTGCTGGGCACCCTGGGCCTTTGCGGTTGTCTCAGTCTCATCGCCCTCAGGATCCGCAGAAAAGCGGCTGCATTGTGGTTTGTGCTGGCCTTTATACTCATGATGGCCATGGGCTATCTCTCTTCCCGGGATTTCTCCCAGGCCGCTTCCCACTGGATGGCCGAGGGTGTCAATATTCTGGGGCAGGGCGCCCTGCTGCTGGGCGTCCTGGATCTGCATCGCCATGGCCTTGCCTCTGCCGCCCTGCACAAGCGGTCATGACAGGTGGTCTTTTCAGCAGACCGGAGATTCTGTGGATCTCCGGCCGCTTTATTTTTGGTAGACAATATAAAAAAGGGGACGTATACTACTTGAAAAATGAATGGAGGTGTTCATTCTGGATCCGTCTTTGTATCCCATGCTTTTCAAGCGCAAATCCTTTCATCTGTTCCGCAACTTGGGGAATGCTTCCATGACGGAAGACGATATTGCCGATATCCGCCGTGCTTTTACCGGCTTTACTCCTCTGTACCCGGATATCCGGGTATGCATGGAGCTGGTGCCTGCTGCCGAAACCTCCTGCCCGACCGGAGCGGAATATTGTGCCCTTTTCTACAGCGAAGATAAAGATGGTTATCTGCGGAACATCGGCTATTTGGGAGAGCAGCTGGATCTGTATCTGGCCAAAAAGAATATCGCCTCCCTTTGGTGCGGCCTGGGCAAGCCCCATCGCCCGGCACCGGAGGGCATGACCTACTGCATCATGATCGTTATGGCGAAAGTATCCGGGCCGGAAAAGTTTCGCAAAGATATGTTCAAGGCAAAACGAAAGCCGATAGAGGAGATCTGGCAGGGAGATGCCATCCCTGGCGTTACGGACATTGTCCGCTTTGCTCCCAGTGCCTGCAACAGTCAACCGTGGAAAACGGAATATGCAAACGGCATTATGCAGGTCTTCCGATACCAGAAGCCCGGCCGGGCAGGCATTATGAATCAGGAGCACGCCGCCTACTTCAACCGCATAGACATGGGTATCTACCTGTGTTTTCTGGATCTGTGTCTGGCTTACGAAGGCATCCCGTTTTCCCATGTTATGCTGCCTGACAGTGTCGGTGCGGTTTTTACACCCATCGCCAGCTATATGCTGCAGCGATAACTACTTAGCCCCGGAGCCGTACCGTTCCGGGGCTTCTTTTCTATAACTTTATTATATGAGCATCCATTTTTGAACATTGCAGATAATTATATGAAAATGGATAAAATATTGTTATGCTATTTTGCAACTTCTGTTTCCGTTCATATATCAGCCACATTTGTGCATTGTTTTTACAGTTTATTCATGAAAATGAAGGGGACTTCGCCGGATTTACACATTGAAAAACAGCAAAAAATTGTTACAATGGAGAGGAACGTTCACCCGGAATACGACTTTTTTCACACATGCATGCATCATATTGTTTATCACATGGAATGGGGAGACGAGAAATTGAAGACTCTACAGATCGTAAGCGCCGACCAGCGTCTAGCGGAAGCTTTGATAGCTGCCTCGGCATCCTTACACCAGTTCCACCCAGTACCGGTACTCACCGGCGGACGAGCCTTTGCAGAAGAACTGCTGCTCACTTCTCCGGATGCTGTGCTGCTGGATATGGACCTGCCCGACATGGACGCATTGGAAGCTTTGGAACTGTTGGACGGCCTGCCTCTTGCCACACGGCCCAGGCTGTTCCTCATGACCGGCCCCTACGGCAAAATGGGAGAGGCGTATCTGAGCCACCGGATACACTACTGTTTCCTGAAGCCTCTGGATCCAGAAAGCGTACTGCGCACTATGATCCTGCTATTGGGCGACTGCCCTGCCGTACCGCCGGTAGTGCGTCCCTGCTACAGACTTGTGGACCAGCTGGCCACCGGGATACTCTTTTCTCTGGGCGTTCCGCCCCAGCTTCAGGGCTATCATCTGCTCAGAGAAGCCATCAAGCTGGTGACCTGGGTAGAAAACCCCGCCAGTCTTTCCGTCATGAAGGATATCTATCCCGCTGCGGCAGATCTGTGCGGCTGTACCGTGGGCATGGCGGAACACGCCATGCGCCATGCCATAGAAAGCGCCTGGATGCGGGCAGACCTGGATACCCTGCAGCGCTTCTTCGGTTATACGGTGGGCGCTCACCGGGATACGCCTTCCAATTCCGCTTTTATCTATATGGCGGCAGACAGGGTACGTATGGAATTGACCCAACTATGGCCCGGGCTCATGTATGAGCGCAGAGAGGCGGCCTGCGTATGATGCTGATCGCCCTTCAATGCGGCAAAGAATGGACGAACCGCCTTCTTGCCGCCGCCCGGGATATGCCCTGGTGTCAGTTGGCCACCGGCTTTGTTCAAGCCCCCTGTGCTGTGATCCGGGATGGTCTGGCAGATACTTCCGTCTCCCTTTATCCTCAAAATAAGGATATTCCTCTGTTTTTTATCAGTTCCCGGGAAGCACCTGCTCCTGCAGATTCCCATGCAGAATATGTCTTTTCCCCCAATGTTACGGCGCAGGGCGTCCTCCGCCACATCGGCGCACTGCTGGCCGATCCTTCCGGGCAGCTCCTTCCTGAAAAGCAGCGCCTGCGGGAAATGGTCTCTCTCAGTCTGGAAAAGCTGGGCATCGGTTCCCATCTGCTGGCTCACCGCTATTTGCAGGAGGGCGTAGTCTTTCTTTTTGACACCCCGTATCCCGGCCGCATACGGCTCATGGCCAAGCTCCATGAACATCTGTCGCAATGCTTTGATACTTCTCCCGTAATGGTGGACAGAGCCATTCGCCATGGCGTAGAGGTGTGCTGGAAGAAAAGTTCCCCGGAGCTTCAGCGGGCTTATTTCGGCTACAGTGCTCAGGATAAACGAGGCATGCCCACCAACGGAGAATTTCTGTTTGCCCTGTATGAGCGGCAGCGGCAGTTGTTGTTTGCCGACCGGGGCCGGGAAGACTTTTTCCGCTGTCTGGAAAAAGTCCGCTCCCGCAGCGGCTGCCGCCTGTTTCTGGAAGAAGAACCCCGTTCCCCCTCTTCCGGGCAGAAAGCGCAGCTTCCCTGAACGGTTTTTATGCTTTCCCGGCAACCCCGGCATCCAGCTTTTTAAGCGCTTTGCGAAACTGGAAGAAGAAAAGCAGTGCGGTGCAAGTCATGGCAATGCTGTCGGCTACGGGTTCGGCCGTGTATACCGCCATGGTCTTATCCGGCAGGATATGGGGCAGCAGGAAGATGAGGGGCAGCAGCAGGATGAATTTGCGCAGCACCGCCACCAGAATGGAACAGGGCGCGTTCCCTATGGAAACAAAAGTCATCTGGCAGGCGATCTGCACCCCGAAAAGGAACAGTGCCCCGCAGTAGACCCGCAGCGCCAAAGCCGTAAAGGCAATGAGTTCCGGCTCCGGAGTAAATATCCTTGCAAACGCCCCGGGAAAGGCCATGATAGCTGCCCAAAGCAGCAGAGAATAGGTCATACATACCTTCAGCAGCAACAAAAAGCTTTCCTTTACCCGGCTGCTGTTGCCGGCTCCGTAATTGTAACTGGTAATGGGCTGAGCTCCCTGGGCAATGCCCTGCAGCGGCAGCATGGCAAATTGCATGACGCTGGAAAGAATGGTCATGGCCCCTACTGCCAGATCTCCTCCGTATTTGAGCAGTGAGGAATTGAAGCAGACGGAGATCACGCTTTCACTGGCCTGCATGATAAAAGCAGCCGCCCCCAAAGCGATGCAAGGCAGCAGCAGGCGGAAACCGGGTAAAAGATTTTCTTTCTTCAGCCGCAGGAAAGTCTTTTCTCCCCGGAGGAAAAAGATCACCCATGCACATGAAATGCCCTGTGAAAGAATGGTCGCCAGTGCAGCGCCCCGTACGCCCATTTTCAGTCCGAATATAAACAGAGGATCCAACGCAATGTTGGCCACCGCTCCAATAAGTACGGTATACATGCCGATCCTGGCAAAGCCCTGGGCCGTGATAAAGGCGTTCATTCCCAAAGTCAGTTCCACAAACAGCGTTCCCAGCGCATACACCTGCAAATATTCCCAGGCATAGTCTATTGTGTTTTCACTGGCTCCGAAAAGCAGCAGCATATCCCGGCCAAACAGAAGAAGTACTGCCATAAGCACAAGGGAAATGCATACCTGCATGGTGAAGCATCCTCCCAGCAGTTTTTCTGCCTGATCGTGATCCCCTTTTCCCATGGCAATAGACGCCCGTGGCGCCCCGCCTGAAGCAACAAAAGCCGCAAAGGCGGAAACGATAAGGATCACCGGCAGGCATACTCCCACACCGGTAAGGGCCAGGCTGCCATCCCCCGGCATATGGCCGATGTATATCCGGTCCACTATGTTATACAGCATATTCACCAGCTGCGCAATGACCGTAGGGACGGCCAGTTTTATCAACAGTTTACCCACAGGCTGGGTGCCAAGAAAAGTTTTGTCCTGTTCCATTTTCTGCTCCTTTATATTTGCGTCCGGGAGCGATCCCCGGGCAGTTCCGAAAGATTCCGTTCAAAAACATCCAGGCAATGCATACATACCTCCAGTTCCTGCGGACTCAGCCCCCGTGTCAATTTTTGGGAGAACTCCTTCTGCATCTGTTTTCCCCGCATCAGAACAGGATTCGCCTGAGCCGTGCATGCCAGTGGACACCGGCGGCGGTCAATCGGAGAAGGCCGCCGTTCCAACAGTCCCTCCCGCACCAGATTGTCTACATGAAAGGATACGATACCCGGTTTCAGGTGCATATAGGCGCAGATATCCCGGGCCGTATCCATACCCGGGTTGTTGGCCAGAAACAGCAGTATATCCAATGCCGTCTGGGCCATGCCCAGCTCCCGGCTTAATGGAGCCATGAAGGCGCTGTAGGCTTCCCGAAACCTTCTGGCCCCGGTATGTACTTTAGATGCGGTAAGCATATTCCCTCCATTAATCCAATTTTGAACTGTTTGATTTTAGCATATTCTGTTTCCGGACGCAAGAAAAGCCATGAAGAATATGCCTGTGTCTTACGCTGTGTTGAAGGTTCTTGAAAATGTTTTAAGGAGTATGCAAAAAGGGAGCCTTTACCGGCTCCCTTTTTGTGCTTCATTGCACCGTTATTGCCGCTTCATCTGCCGTAAAAACAGCAGCACGGCCAACAGTATGCTCAAGAGCATATATCCCAATATCCACCACAGGTGAGGAAAAATGCCTGCAATGTTTTCTGCCAGTAAGGCCCGCCCCATCTGCACGCCATGGGTAAAGGGTAATACGTTTGCCGCCGCCTCAAAAACACCACCTATCAGTTCCAGGTCAAACCAGGCCCCGGAGAGCCAGGCCGTCAGGTTTGTAAGCAGGGCGCCGCAAAGGCCCCCCACCTGCTTGGAAGTGCATACACTGCCGCAGAGAAGCCCCAGGGCAATAAAGAACATCGCCAGAGGCACCGTCCCCGCCACGGCATACAGTATCCCCCAGGATGGCTGCAGCCCCAGCAGCAGGGCCGTACCATAGCAGATCACGGTTTGCACCAGTGCCATGGGCAGCAATGGTAAGGCATACCCGAAAATAAAGTCCGAAGCCTTCAACGGTGTTGTATACAGTCGCTGAAGCAGTGCGCTTTCTCTGTCTCTGGAAAGGAGCGTAGCGGCAAACAGGGTCATAAAGGAAAGACCGAATACTGCGATCCCCGGGGTCAGTCTGTTCAGTGCAAACAGTTCCACCGGCACATTGGCCTGAATGGCGCTGAGCAGCAGCAGCAATATCACCGGGAATCCCAGACCGAAAAACAGGTTGAGAGGATCCCGCAGTATCTCCTTAGCCGTTCTGGATGAGATTGCCATCAGCTTCATTTTGCCGCCCCCTTTACAATAGCCACAAAGGCATCTTCAAAACGCTCCGTGCCCGCCCGTTTCTTCAGGGCCTGCGCAGTGCCCCGTGCCAGCAACCGGCCATCCTTCATAATACCGATCTCATCGGACAGGGCTTCCGCCTCCTCCATGTAATGGGTGGTAAGTATAATGGTTATCTTTCCTTTCAGTGCCCGGATCACCTCCCAAAGATCGCTGCGGGCCAGCACATCCAGCCCCAGGGTAGGCTCATCCAGAAACAGGATTTCCGGCTCCCCGATAAGGGCCATGGCAATACTCAGCCGCCGCTGCCACCCCCCGGAAAGCTTCCCGGCCTTTCTTTTCAGGATATCTTCAAGGCCCAGCTCTTCGGCGATCTGCCGTACCTTTTGCATTTGCTTTTCTCTGGTAAAGCCGTGCACGCCGCACATAAGCTCCAGATTCTCCTGCACCGTCAGGTTGGGTGCTACTGCTGTTTCCTGAGGGGATACGCCAATGCGGGCCTTGACCCCCGCCGGATCCGTAAGAATACTGCTTCCGTTCAAAAATGCATCCCCGGCAGTAGGCCTGGTCAGGCAGCAAAGCATCTTGATGGTGGTGGTTTTGCCTGCTCCGTTCACTCCCAGCAGTGAAAACAGCTCTCCCTGCGGAATAGTCAGATCCAGGCGATCCACAGCAGTCAGTTCTTTATAAGTTTTGGTCAGTCCAATTGTTTTAACGGCATCCATTCTTTTCCACCTCTCCGGCCCGGAGTGTCAGGCCTCTGTATACATCCGTCATCATGGCGCTTATATCCGCTTCGTCAAACTCCAGATAACCCGTAGCGATCATGGAGGCAATGCCGTGGACATAGATCCAATTTTCCAGATACAACATTCTGGCAGACTGCTCATTCAGCCCTGCATTTTTCTGTACCAGCTCCGTCATCAGCGCGGCGACTTCCGCTCCCTCTTTTTCCTGATGGGGTTCATGGGAACGATCCCGCATAAATAGCAGCCGGAACAGCTGCTTTTCCTCCTTGGCAAAGCGGATATAGGCCATGCCCGCTGCCTTAAACGGAGGATACTTACCCTCCTGCATCCCGCTTTTCAAATATGTCTGGTATACCTGGTCGGCGGCCTCCATCACTGCGGCCTGCACCTGTTCCATGCTCCGAAACCAGCTGAAAATGGGTTTGGAAGAGGCTCCCAGCTTCTCCCCCAGTCCCCGGGCGGTAAGGGCTTCCATACCCTGTTCCCGCACCAGTTCCAAAGCAGAAGAAACAATTTGTTCCCGGGTAAACATGTTTTTCCTCGGCATAGACACTCCTTCCTTTAAGAAACATTTGTTACGCTACGTTTGTTTCTGTATTGTATGTCACAAAACTTATTCTGTCAACAGAAACTTTCACACCGAACCATGTGCCTTTGCCAGCTAAAAAGAGGCCGGCGCCCGCCGCTGCCCAGGTTGCATCAAATACGATGTTAGGGGGCGCACCGCGTGCCGAAGGCACGCCTGCGGGGCACTTGCCCCGCAGAGTTCCGGCGGTACCGCCGGAACGTGCGCCCCCGGAAAGCGAAGTACTTTCCTCCCCCGTAAGACCCGGAAGCCGCATATAACGCAAATGCTGCTTTTACCGGAAAAACACCCGTACGGCTGCATGTTCAAACGATATTCACCTGACAGCATATAAAAAAGAAGCCCGCTTTCGGGCTTCTTTGTATCTGTTTACGAGAAACCTATCGCTCACCAGTGCCACGCTCGTTTTCCGCCTTTATCCTTTTAGCGCATCGATACAGCAAAAAGTTTGTTCCGACAGAACAGCTCAGCGCTAACGGAAGCAGCACTTGATCTCCCCAGTCCGTACATAGAGATATGACCAGAGCCGCTATCCCCAGAAACAGAAGCCCTCCGATCAAGAGTTTCAGTCCTTTCACTTTCTTCAGCACGCTCTCCACGCTTCCCCCTTTAATATAAAGGCAGCTCCCCGGTAACAGGATCCACCTCCTCCGGGAAAGCGGGCTCTATGGCCAAACAGGTGAATGTAGGTTCCCCGTGGAATTCCGTCCGCCCGGCATCCTGAATAAGAGCAGTATGCAGCCCCACTTCCCGGGCCTTCTTCTCCACCGCCAGCAGTTCCTCCAAAGAATCCACATAGACGCAGACCTTGGCCATACCCTCTGCCAGCCAGCGGGTCAGGGGCGTTTCCTCGCCCCGGGGCATCAGGCAGGCATATCCCTCATGCAGCCGGAGATCTTCCTGGCGTCCTTCCCGTATCAGGGCACAAAGCACTGCCTCCACACAGGCGTGCCCCGCCTGTGCGGCAATCTTTCCCTTGCGCATCTTCAGGTCCCTGCGCATAACGATCATCATCTTGGGAGAGGTCATACCGCCGCCTCCCCCGAGTTTTCTCCCTGAATCAGGTTTGTAAACAGTGCATCCCTGTCATATGTGCCGGAAACAAAGCCCGGAATCTCCTTACAGGCCATGCATTGACTGAGACTGAAACCGGTAAGGATTTTTTCCATCTCTTCCGGGCCGTAAGTACATCCGCCTGTGACCAGTAACGTGGCCAGGCTGTGCACCACCAGCCACATGTTCCGAAAGTACAGATCCGCCGCCGCTTCCTCCATGCGGTAGATCTTCATCAGCGAAGGCCGCACCAGTACCCGGGATCGCTCCATAGCCGCCAGAGCTTCACTTTTCCCTTCTTTATTCTGCTGTAAAAACAAAAGTTTATAAAGTTCAGGCTCCTGCCTGGCAAAGGCAAGATACTGCACCCCTACGCCGAAGAAAGGCGGGTCCATGGAAAGTCCTCTTTCCACATACCCCTGGTACACCCGCCAGGCGGCAGTACAAACCTCTTCCCGTGCCTCCTCCATAGTGGTAAAGCAGGTAAACACCGGCTGAGTAGATACCCCCAGAGCCTTTGCCAACGCTCGGGCGGTAAGAGCCGAAGCCCCCTGTTTCCGGGTAAGTTCCAAAGCCGCAGAGATTATCTGTTCCCGGGTAAATTTATTTTTCGGCGCCATTTCGCTATGCTCCTTTCTTTCGTATGCGAATATATATCGCACGATATGTAACATAATTGTATCCTATCATTCTTTTCGTCGGATGTCAACGGTACATACTGTTGAAAAATCCTTCACGAGGGTGTTTACAAACAGGCACGAAAAGGAGTACTATGGAGCGGCCCGGTAAAATCGGGCAGAAAGCGATCCTGCTCCATATGCATAAAGAAAAATTCTCACAGGGCTTTCGGGATGGATTCCCCATTGCCCTTGGATACCTGGCCGTGGGCTTCGGCATAGGCATCTCATGCCGCAGCGCCCGGCTCAACGTTTTGCAGGGACTGTTGCTGAGCCTTTTGAACAACGCCTCTGCCGGGGAATACGGCGGCATCACCGTCATGACCGAAGATGCCGGATATCTGACCATGGTACTGATGATGCTGGTGGTCAATGCCCGCTATATGCTCATGAGCTGCGCCCTGAGCCAACGGCTGGCCCCCGGCACCGGCCTGAAGCAGCGGCTGCTCATCGGTTTTGACTTGACGGATGAGCTTTTTGGCCTTGCCGTGGCTCAGCCGGGCTATTTGGATCCCTATTACTACTACGGAGCCATGGCCGTGGTCATGCCCGCCTGGAGCGGCGGCACGGTGTTGGGCGTACTGCTGGGGCAGACCCTACCCGCCTGGGCTCTCAGCGGCCTTTCGGTGCTGCTGTTTGGTATGTTCATCGCTATCATTGTTCCCGAAAGCAAGAAGAATCCAGTGGTGCTGGGCTGTGTAATCGTAAGTTTCATATGCAGCTTTCTCGCCGCCAGACTCCCGCTGCTGCAACGCATGTCCGAAGGGATGCGTACCCTGCTGCTGACCGTAGTGCTTTCGGCGGCAGCGGCTTTGCTTTTTCCCCGGAAGGAGGACACCGTCCAATGAAAAACTACCTGTATATTGCCCTTATGGCTTTGGTCACCTATCTGATCCGGGTTTTACCCTTAACACTGATACGCAAGCCTATCAAAAGCGTATTCCTTCGCTCCTTCCTCTATTATGTGCCTTATGTAACTCTATCGTTGATGACCTTCCCCGCCATTACCACCGTGACCCAATCGCCTTTGGCCGGAGCGGCAGCTATGGCCGTGGGGATCCTTTCTGCCTGGCTGGGTCTGGGGCTGTTTCCCGTGTCTTTGCTGTGCTGCGGCACGGTTGTGGTTCTGGAGCTGCTGCTTTGATTTTTTCATAACTGAAACCGTTCCTTTTGCAGATCTTCCACAAACAGACCTATATTACAAAGCCCCCTGTCTGCCGGACAAGGGGCTTTGCAGCTTATTTAGCCTATACAGCAGGCCGTGAATACATCTTCCCAGAGATGCAGCTCTTGATTTATGCACCCGTCCGTTCAGGCTGCGGCGTAGGCATAGCCCGCACCCCGCGTTCCAGATGGAAGCAGGTCTCCATTGCCCGGCTCTGTCTGTTTTCACCCAGTACAGTGTATTCCAGATAGACCCAGAAGCTCCCACCGGTCGGTTCCAACAGCTCCTCCACTGTGGCAGACTGCTGTTCCACCACTTCCAGATCTTCGTTCAGCACCAGCATCCGCGTAAGAAGAACCCCGTCCCGTCCTTCCAGCGTCAAATCGGAAGTCAACCCTGTTACGATTTGCACCTCCGGATACCGTGGTCCTGAGCCGCTGCTTCCCGGGCAATAAAGGCATTGGCACGGGCAGCAGGATCATTCTGCATACCGTCGGATGCTATCTCCTGCCCGGCCTGCACGGAGTACACCTGCCCGTCTACCCGAATACAAAAGACTTCATCCGCTATTCTCTTACCTGTAACTTCCGGCGCTTGGGGAAGCAATTCCCGTCCTTCAGCGTCCAGCAGCATAACTCCCTCTGTCATAGAAGACGCCCAGGCAAAAGACCATACCGAAAAGGCATCGGCATAAGCGCTGTTTTGAAGCACTTTTTGTGCTTCTTCTTTTGTCAGCTGAGCCGTAAAGGTCAGTTTCCAGTCCTTATACATATCCGTTTCCTCAGAGCCGCAGAGTGTTTGCTGCCCCGCTCCCAGGAGCATATAGCTTTTCGGCATGACCGGCTGGGCCACGGCCAGTTCTTCTGAATATCGGGCCACAGCCTCCACCCCCAGAATATGCGTGTTGGCTGCGTCCGTTTCAAACCGATAGAGTACCGGCGCTGATTGGGAAAAGTCATACTGCAAAAGAGCATACCCGGCTGCCTTTTTATCAGCTTCTCCCGACGACTGTCCGGGATATACTTCCAGAACCTCCAGCAGCCACAGCTCTTCAAAGCTGCCCTCTGGAAGAGTGCTCTTCACCAGCTTCATCAGTTCCGAGCTCAGCGCCCAGCCTTCGGTCAGGTCATAACACTTTTCCTGCGCCGGATTCGCCAAAGCCCGGGAGTTTTGGGAACGCCCCAGCAAAACAGTGGCAGCCGTCAGCAGAAGCAGCACCAGAACGGCGGCAGCAGCGGTGATCCTCCGCCATCCTGCATTATGTGTTCCCGGCTCCACGGGAGTCTTCCCCTCCTTCTGCCGGCACTGGGCAAGCGCCTTTTCTACAGCATTGGTAAATCCCTGAGATGTGGGAGGTATCCATGGGGTATTTTCTTTTTTGCAGTTATCTTTATAACTCATACAGTTTCTCCTTTCCTTGCAGCAGGTCCTTGAGATGACTGCGTCCCCTGGCCAGCCAAGAGCGCATGGTTCCAGCCGGAGCATCCATAAGCCTTGCTATATCCCTGACAGACATATCCTCGTAGTAAAACAGCACCAGCGCTCCCTGCTCCTTTGGCGACAGCCGATCAAGGGCGGCGCGCAGATCTCCGTTGCCAGGAACATCCTCCCAAGAAGGTTCCGGCACTTCCTCCAGTGGGAGCGTCTGGGGCCGTTTTTTCAACAGCTGCAGGCACTCCCGCTGGAGTATCCGCAGCAGCCACGAACCAAAGGCATTTTTATCCCGAAGGGCGGGCAATGCTTCATAAGCTTTGAGGATAGCACTTTGAACGGCATCCTCGCAGTCCGCTTCGTTGCGAAGCATGGCCCAGGCCAGCCGGAACATGCTTCGCTCCCTTTCGCGGACACTGCGGCAGAACCATGTATCCTCCATATATCCGTATCTCCTTTCTTTTTTGAGGCCTCTGTTTATAAGAGGCCCGCCCGGGGCAAAATGTTGCAAGGCATCCGTTTTTTCACAAGCTTTATTGAGGCTGCTTCAGTATACCAGCATCCCCACCTTTTCCGCAAAAGAAAAGACTGGGCAGCAGCAGTCAGAAAGATATTTGTTTTTGTACAGCATACCTTATCTCATAAAAGCATACTGATCGTTATTATCCTGTATCTTTGCCGGAAACAAACAGTATGCACTGCCGCGGCGGTTCTCCTGTGTCGTATCCGGTTATCTGATACTATAGAATCAAACAGACCTGTAAATCGAAATTTTCCGAGAGATGAAGTGTAAAAAGTATGGAAATACAGCGAATAGACACCTATGAGGATTCCCGTTTTTCTCAAACCGTTCTGCATCAGCATGGATGCTTTTTAGCAGATGGAAAGCCTTATGAAGCGGAGGTCATTTCTGATCATGAAGCAACAATCCGCGGAGAAAACCAAACGGTGTACACAGCAGTCGCGGAAGAGTTTCGCTTCTATACTCCGCATATTACACGGTTCTATGACAGAGATGGAAAGATTGTCAAAGAGTATCCACCAGTGCAGGTATTAACGCTGCGCTTAGAGCAAATTCAACCGTCGCAGTTTTTCGTGGATGCAGATAAGATAGAGGCTGTCCGTTCCTTCATTCATACCCCCCAGGATATCATTATTCAGGTGCTTCCAAACAAGGATCGTTTCATTTCGCTGGATGGGCATACCCGGCTATACTATGCGGTAATGAAAGGTTGGGAATATGTCCGGGCGGTAGCTGTACCCTCTGATGACTGGACATATAAGTTTGTATCCGAAGCGCAGAAGCGCGGGATCTACGTTCCCAATGATATGACTTTGATAAGTCACGCTGAATATGAGGAAAAATGGGATCGCTTCTGCAATGATCTCTTCGCAGGTGATAGAATTGAGTAAAATGGAAATCAAACGCTACACAAAAGACCGGATCTCAGATGTTTTGCAATTTGAGCGTGACTTGCGCGCAGAAGAAAACCTTTGGGGCTGGGAGATCGATGAAAAATACATAGCCAACGTAGCTGCCAGTTTTGAAGATCCTGCCTTTGCAAATTCTCTGTCCCTGCTTGCCTATATGGATGGAAAAGTCGTGGGCCGAATCGATTCTGCCAAGATATACAGCCGCTTCGACGGCTCTGTTAAGGCATATCTGGACTGGATCTGTGTCATTAAAAGCTATCGGCATAAAGGCGTTGCACAGATGTTGTTAAAAGAATTAAGAAGGCAGCTTAAAAAATCAGGTGTTGAAACACTAATTGCTTTAACCGATTCTAACGAAGCTTTTCAACGCTTTTATAGAAAAGTGCCAAATTCCGAAATGAAGAATACAGGCATCTGGATCGATATTATTTAAACTGCAACTACAGGCCGATACAGGGGCATACTTCCATACCGGCCGCCCCGTATATACATTATGCAAAAGGCGTGGCCTTCATGGTCACGCCTCATGTTTTACCGTCTTACGGCCGTCCGGCTAACGCCGCAGCCCCTTTTGAATAAGTTTATCAGATTAGATTCTTTCCGGTTTCGGCAGAGAACAGGTGCACCAGTTCCCCGTTGACGCCCAGCGTAAGGGCTGTGCCATAGGGATAGCCTCCCCGATGCTCAGCCTGAAGCCGGGTGATGGGGATGCGGATAACCGTGTCCCGGCCATGGCACTGGGCATGCACATACAGTTCGCTGCCCATCATTTCGCACACATCCACCTTGGCAGGGAGCGTGTTCTCTCCGGCTTCTGCAGCCAGATCCGTATGCTCGGGACGGATACCCAGCACGATAGCCTGGGGCTCTACGTTCTGCGCCTTCAGGACGTTCTGCTTGCTTTCGGGCAGACGGATGATATCCCCTTCCAGATCCACGTAATAGCCGGTTTCATCCTTCTTGAGCTGCGCATCGAAGAAATTCATTTGCGGCGTACCGATAAAGCCGGCGACAAACTGGTTGGCGGGATGATCGAACACCTCGCTGGGGGTGCCGATCTGCTGGATGTAGCCATCTTTCATAATAACAATACGATCCCCCAGCGTCATGGCTTCGGTCTGATCATGAGTAACGTATACAAAAGTGGTGTTGACCCGCTGACGCAGCTTGATAATCTCGGCACGCATCTGATTGCGGAGCTTGGCATCCAGGTTGGAAAGAGGCTCGTCCATCAAAAAGACCTGCGGATCCCGGACGATGGCCCGGCCGATGGCTACACGCTGGCGCTGGCCGCCGGAAAGGGCTTTGGGCTTTCTGTCCAGATACTGGGTGATGTCCAGAATCTCTGCGGCGGCCCGAACCTTTTTGTCGATCTCGGCCTTGGGCGTCTTGCGCAGCTTCAGGGCAAAAGCCATGTTCTCATACACGGTCATGTGGGGATAGAGGGCATAGTTCTGGAATACCATGGCGATATCCCGATCTTTGGGCGCTACATCGTTGACCAGCTTGTCGCCGATGTACAGTTCCCCTTCTGAGATCTCTTCCAGGCCTGCGATCATACGCAGAGTAGTGGATTTGCCGCAGCCAGAAGGGCCAACCAGCACGATAAATTCCTTGTCGGCGATCTCCAGATTAAAATCATGAACCGCCACCACATTCTTGTCGTAGATCTTCTTGATGTTTTTCAGGGACAAAGTTGCCATTGGGTCTTGTTCATGGCAAAAGAGCCTCCGCTGATTTGCCTTGCCGCCGGGAAGCTGCCTCCCGAAAGCTTTACGACAGGTCTCCACGCTGCCGCACCGCTGAACAAAGCGGGTTCTCTCCTTTCACGATTCCCCTCAGGGCATGAAGTGGAGTGCCGAAAGGGGGCTGAAATAGATAAGTACAAAAAGTCTGCAAAAGCAATCCTTTCTGCCTGTTTACAGTATACGATGGAGAAAATGCTCTGTCAAGACCGGCAGAAAAACGAAGGATATTATGCAAAAAACGCTTTTTGTGAGAAGATGCATCCTCTGCCTTTTCCGACCCGGTATGGATCGCTGGTGGCCGCTATTGCAGCCGTTCGGTAGGCGAAGGGACGGGCGCACTGCGTGCCGCAAGGCACGCCTGCGGGGCATTCGCCCCGCAGCGTTCCGGCTGTGCCGGAACGTGCGCCCGGGGAGCGTATACCTTCAAATCCCTTTTGTCCGGGGCAGCGAAGGGCATACAGCCGCATTCAGCAAACTGCTTCTTTATACCCGCCGTTCCTGCGGCAGGGGCCTTGCAAACAGAAACAGCAGCAGAGAACCCAAGGCTCCCACGGAAGAAGCCACCCACAAAGATGGCAGTATCCCTGCACGCTCCACCATCAATCCGCCCAGCAGGTATCCAAAAAAGCCTGCCGCCGCAATGGAACCCGTGATCAGCGCCTGCCCCCGGATGCGGTCTTCCTCCGCCAGCAGCCGGTTGGCGTAATAAGCCATACCCGGCACCACAAAAGCATATGTGACCATCTGCATCCCCTGAGACACATATACCATGGGTATGGAGGGATGCAGCAATATCAGCAAGGGTTTCAGTACATACAGTATGGCAGCCAGCTGCAAAAGTCTGTGGCACCCGGCTCCTTTTTCCAGCCGGGTAAACAGGAGCATCACCGGCACCTCTGCCAACGCACCTATGAGCAATGCCGTTCCCATATCCGAAGCGGTACCCCCGGCATAGCGGATAATGTCCCACATATAGCCGTTGATGCAGTTATGCTGAAAAAAGATCAGCAGCTGCCCCAGCAGCATCAAAGAAAATCCGGGATACCTCTTTATAAAGGCGCCGGTGCTGCCCCCTGCAGAGCTGCGTTGAGTCAACCCTGCTCCGGCACTGCCCGCTCCCTGCGCCAGCGCCAGAGAAACGACCAGGGTGGCTGCCGTCATCAGCAGATAACAAAGAAGCATCCCCCGCCCCGTTTCCAACTCTGATACTGCCGCCAGGATCTTGGATATTCCTGCATATGCCAGGGATGCTACACCCCGAGAAGCGGAATAATTCAAAGATGCGCCTTCGTTGATATAGCCAAAGCCGACAGAGTTTATAAACGGCTGCACCGTGAGAGTCATGGTGGCGGCTATAAGGAAAAAGACTGCCAGCACGCCCATAGATACAGGCACCAACAGCAGTCCGCCGCAAAAGAGCGACAGCACCAGCGCCCCTGTAATCACGCTCCGCAGAGACAGACTTTTTCTTTTTCCCAAAGCGGAAGCAATCCATGGCTGCAGCAGCACGCTGAGTATGCTGGAAAAAGCCAGCTCCGCCCCCGCCACAGAAGCGGAAAACCCCAGTTTCTGTAAAAATACCCGCGTATAGCTGTATACAAAGCAGGCGCTCATCCAGTACAGACTTTGATACAGGCTGTAAGAAAAATTCAGATTTCTTTTCATGATGGTATTCTACCTTTTCCTTCCGCGCTTGTAAATAACGGCAGCGTTTTTGCTTTGCTTCTTTTGGATCCGTTGTTTTTCAAAAAAACCGTATGAAGAAATCTTCTCCTGTCCATACTATCGCCAAGAGGCAGTGATCCTCAGCAGGATCATGTTTTGCAGCACCGGCCCTTGTCTGTGGGGCAAAACAGCCCCAATACCGCAGAAAAGGAGTCAAAAAATATGGAAACGAATCCGACCCGTTCCAAGTTCGTGGAATTTCTCAGAAGCCAGGGTTTCTATGTGGCGCTGGCACTGTGTCTGCTCATCGTAGGGGCCGCCGTTGTCGTCAGCGTGCTGCCCAACACACCGGAGCAGCAACAGGCTGAGCCCTCTGCCCCGCAGGACATCCTGCAGCAGCAGGCCGTTGTGCGCCCCGACCCCACCAGTATGCCTGTGATCCGGGTATTGCCCGGGGCTACCGCTACCGCCGTTCCCGCTCCTACGGAGCTGCCCGTTATGGCCACGTCAGAGCCGGCCGCTCAGGCTGTATCCGCCCCCTCCAAGGCCGCTGCTCCCGTTCAGGGCCAGGTGATCTGGGAATTTGCCATGGATCGTCTCATCTATTCCAAAACCCTGGATCAGTGGACTACCCACAGCGGCGTGGACATTGCCTGTGAGCAGGGCACCAAGGTAAAGGCTGTTATGGCCGGTACCGTTGAGGAAGTCCGGGAGGACGATGCGCTCGGCTTCATGGTCACGGTGAGCCATCCCGGAGACAAAAAGAGCGTATATGCCAACCTTTCCGGCACCATTCCCGTAAAAGCCGGGGATAAGGTCAACGCCGGGGACACCCTGGGTACCGTAGGCAGCAGTTCCATGCTGGAATGCGGCGATGAAAGCCATTTGCACTTCGGTTTCTTTGTCAAAGGCAAAGCCGTAGATCCTGCAGGCTATGTGCGCCTGGGTTCCAAGTAAAAAAGCAGCAAAAGCGGCTCCCCTAAAGGAACCGCAGTCTTCACAAAAGCAGCGTTCTCCGGAACGGACTGCTTTTTTATGCTTCTTCCGGTGCAAAGCACCAGCTCAGTGTATGCTCCCTGTCCACCGTGATGCCCAGGGATCCTTGCAAGGCAAAGGAAGCATCGTTGTCCGTATAGATCTGGCCGTAACTGGTCCAGCCCCGTTCCAGACAGAAGTTTATCATAAATTTTTCCAGGCACTGGGCAATGCCCCTGCGGCGATAAGCCGGCAATACCTCCAGCAGACCGGTGGAGCCATCATCATGGAACCCTATAAAGCCTGCAAACACACCTTCCATTCGGGCGGAAAACAGCTCTCCGGCCTCCGCCCGCTCCCGAACATAATCTGTTCGCCCATGATAGATCTCTCCGGCTAAAGGGATCTCCTCCTCTGCCATGGGGCCTATGGTCAATCCCGGCAGGCTCCATGCCAGGAGATCCCGGTCCAGATATGCGCCCTGGCAGCACGCCTCCCCCGTTTCCAATCCGAAATGCTCTGCCAGCATCCTGGCCGTATCCCGGCCCCGGGCCACCACGCAGCGTGGAACTGGCAACCCCCGAAAAGCCCACAGCCCCATCTCATAATCCTCCGCTGCCAGCCGGTAGAAGTCCGGTTCATTTGGCGCCTGCAAAAGCAGCGTGTTCCCTTGGGCATATACGATCTCCATAGCTCCCCGTTTCAGGGATTCACTCATGTCCATGTACCAAAGGGGATATCGATCCAATATCCCCTGAGCGATCTCTTCCATTTTCCGGTATTCGGGCGTTGTTTTATCCTTCATTTCATCATTCCCCACAAATGCATTTTACCGTTTATAGCCGATATCTTTATAAAAGTGCTGATAATCCTTGTCCCCTTTAAAGTCCCCGCCCCAGACCCAGCCGTGCGCATGAAAGACCTTATAGGCATAATCCCCATGGGTGATCATGTGGGGCCGCACATCCTTGCGGTCCAGATAAGCTCTCCCTGCTTCCGGAGAAACGTGGCTGCCGTTGATATAGGGATTTTCCACAGGATTGATATCTATAGCAGCGCCAAAGCTGTGCCAGCTGAGCTTTTTACTGTCGTTGACCTTTCGATAGCAAAAGGAGGAAGTGTTGTTATCCTCCATAGACAGGGTATCCTGTCCGGGCTGGCCGTAATCGTCCACCAGTCGCACGGAAGCCAGTGGATAAGCCGCAGTATAGAGCTGATAAAAGATCTCCATGACCTCCGCTGCCACTTTTTTGTGCACCATCAGCTCTCCGATCCGCTCCTGTCCTTCGTAATCCACATATATGAGCCCCACATACCGCAAGTCCTCATAACTCACCCGGCAGCTTTCCCCTTCCGCCGGATAACTGAGTCCGGTGATCCGCTCCTTCAGTGCCTGCGTCAGCTCCGCATAATAGAACCGCGGATCCTCCTCCAGCACCACTTTTTCCACACCTGCAAAGGGATCCGGCGTAGGCGTGGGGCTGGGCGTGAGAGTAGGCGCAGGGCTGGACGTAAACAAAGGCGTAGCCGTAGGCGCAAAGGACGCCTTCACCTCCGCCTGCCGTTCCTCCACGGCCGCAGGGGTCTGAACCGGCAGAGCGGTCGCCTGCAAAAAAGGCTCCGCTGCCTTTTGTTTGCAGCCTGCCAGCAGAAACAGCAGACACAGAGCAAAAACAAATCTTTTCATGCCCATATTATATAGGCATACCGCCTCCTTCGCAAGGCCTTCGCCCGCGGTTCCCATCTAAAATGGAGTATCTGCGCAAAGGAGCTTCCCACCCTTGCCTGGCAGGAAGCTCCTTTCGTCTGATTCTTTTTACTGCTCTTCTACCAGCAGACGCTGTTTCTGCTGTTCATACTCCTCGTCAGAAATGACTCCCTTTTCTCTCAGCGCCATCAGCTTGGCCAGCTTGTCTGCCGAAGATCCTTTCGGACTCATCCATGTTTTTTCAATGGTTCCGCTTTATACTTCTGGAAGCCAAAGCCTGCCAGCAGGATAGCGGCCATTACGACAATCATTGGCCATGAATGCTGCCAGAATTCTCCCATATTATTCCAGCCAAGTTCTTGTACCCATAATACTACGTCATGAATAACGGGCATTATTCTGCATATAGCTGCCCCTATGCCAAAATACATGGCTTTGTCTCTTAACAGCATAAGCACTATCATCAATGAAAAAGAAACAATATGTGGAAGAAAGCCATACGAGTCAGTAATTTTGTATCTGATAGGATACATCAATGTATACAATATGCCGATAACTGCTCCCGTTATGCCCAATGCAGAGATTTCCATCAGGATGCCCAGCCCCAGGAGCACCCATATCAAGGCATGTAGAACCGACTGGGGATCTAAATCAGGTAACACATTGAGTATACTGATAAGCATGCCCAAGAATAGGAATAATCCTCCGCTCAGCAAACGGAACAGTCTCTGCTGTTTCTCTTTATTCATATCCACCCTCACATTCTGTTCAGGCACTGGGTCTTCAACTTCTCATACTCCTCATCTGTGACGGCGCCCTTTTCGTGCAGTTTTTGGAGCTTATCCAGATCGTCATAAGCATCGGCAGCTGCCGCTTTCTTTCCCGTATCATCTTCATAAGGGGAACCGTCTGCGGGCAAAAGTTTTCCTGTAGCAATAAACACGATATCTATAATATACAAAACGCCGAAGCAGCCCCCTGTGAACAGCTTCAAAATGCCTATGCCTGTGTACCCAAAATAGAATCGGTCTATGCCCAGCCCGTCCAGCAATATGGAAAAAATCAAAGTCGTAGTCTTATTCTTCATGTCTTTTGTCCTCCTTTTTTGATTCAAGTTTCTGCGCATTTACCGAGATCCACCAGGGAGCTCCTTTTTATCCTTTTGAGCCCCCACTATCTTTCCTTCCTGACATCATTTTGATGCCTGCATCGAAGTACTTCTCCTCCGTTCCGTCATGCCTGCGGTACCCACATACTCTTATTCCATCATTTCTGTTCCCTTTCCACGGTATTAACCGATATTGGTTAATATGTGTATATACCGAATTCGGTTATCATTCAAGAGGAAAGGAGAAATTTTATGATCTCTTACGACAGATTATGGCAGCAAATGCGAAAGAAAGGGGTGACTCAGTACGCACTGATTCGCCGTTACGGCATCAGCCCCGCCCAAATCACCCGGCTCAAGCGCAATGAAAGCGTCAGCACCCACACCATTGATATGTTCTGCACCATATTGAATTGCCGGGTAGAGGATATCATGGAACACATACAAGATGTATCCCCTCAAGAAGAGAACGAAAAGAAATAAGGCTGCCATAAAGCCATGGCAGCCCATTCTTATGCACTTAACCCAGGAAGGGATCCCCCTGATAGGGCGGCGCCGTATCGGCGGGAATATCCGAGGGTGCCGGTGTGGTATCCGGTGCCTGGGTCTGGGGTTCTGGAGTATTCATCTCCGGTGTGGCGCCCGCCAGAATATCCGGCGAAGCGGTGGGCACCGTATACCCCAGCTCATGGGGAGAAATGGTCACGCCGTTTTTACTGTACAGATAGATGGTCACATTATCCGCTCCCTTGTTTTTAAAGGCGGCGGCTTTGTTCATAAGGGTCCCCCAGTTGTTTTTCAGCCGGGTGAATTTGGTGGCCAGTTCCTTGGCGCTGCCCACTTCTATGCGATAACCTTCCTCAGTATACAGGCTGATGCCCATGGTTTCCCGCAGGTCTGCCCTGGCTATTTTGGAAAGAAGCCCGTATTCTTCCAGTCCGTTCAGGATATCCAGCATGCTCTGAACCTGTTCGTCTGCCTCCTCGCCGATCTTGGCGCCCGCCAGAATGCGGGTGACGATCATCCCTTCCACCAGTGGAAGACCCCGTCGGGAATCGGCGTCGCTTTCCAGAATGGTGCCTTCTCCATCTACAATGGCCAGATATTCCATGTTGGGCCCCCACTGAACCGCGCCCAAGGGCTTACGCTCCTTAATGGTAATGGCAATGCGGTTAGGGAACACATAGCGCACCGTTGCATTCAAATAGGGATCCGCTTCCAGGTTCTCCCGAGCCTTGTCCAGATTTTGAGAAAGGATATGCCGTTTGGCTTTCAGACCGGACATGGTAACGATCTCCTGGGCCGTATACCGGGTCAGGGTACCGTTTACATCGATGCTCTGTATGCGGAAGGACAGATACGCCGCCGCAAGTACCAGCAGCACCAGCCCGCTGAGCACCCCCAGAACGCTGAGCCTGCGTTTTAACTCTGCTTCCCGCTGCTTTTTACGCCGGGCCTGCTGCATTCGCTGCTGCTTCTGACGGATCTCTTCCCGTTCCTGGGCTCGCTGGCGGGCCTCTTCCTGCTCCCGGACGGCTTCCGTCTCGTTCGTTATAACGGTGGTGGAAGCTTTTCTGGCGTTTTTCCTTCGTCCGTATTCATCCTTGCGCCGTTTCTGGGGCCTGTCCCCTGTACGGCGGCCATAGCGGTCGAAGGAGAAGGTTTCCCGGCTGCCGTCTGCTGCGGCTTCCGGCACGGCAGCGTCCTGTTCCGCTGGGGGCGATTCCTGCTCTTTACAAGCAGCTGCCTTTGCCGGATCTTGGGTATAAAAGTTCTCCCGGGTATAAGCAGCCGTCTCCTCCGCTTCCTCTTTTTCCGAAGGAGCGGCGGCAGGTCTGTCCGTTTCGACCGCAGGGCCAAAGATAAAGGGCTGCCCCGGTTGCCGGCCGGTGCGCAGAGGCGCTTCCTCCTGCGAGTGGGCATACGTCTCCGGGCGGCGGAAGTCCTCCTCCGTCCAGGGCGTATACTCCCGCTCTTCCCCGCAGGCAGCCTTGGGAGCGGCTTTTTTGGTCTTCTTCTGTTTTTTATTCTGTTTAAAGAGAGAAAAACCGGATCGAGCCTTCTTCTCCTGCGGAAACAGATCCTCCGTCTCCTCAAAATCTTCAGAAGAAAGCTCTTCTTCCTCTGCAAAGAGGTCGATATACCCGGTATCCTGCTTATTTTTGCCTGCTTTGGCCATGCTTGCTCTCCTTATACATTTGCTTCCGGCGGCTCCCGGGTGACTCTGCCGCCCAGAGCGCTGAGGGCTTCCTCCAAGCGCACATAACCCCGGTCGATGCGCTGGGCGCCTTCAATGCGGGTCATCCCCTCCGCCCGCAGCCCCGCCAACACCAAGGCAGCGCCTCCCCGCAGATCATGAGCGGTAAGATCGGCGCCATGCAGGGACTTTACCCCCCGTATCACCGCCATATCTCCCCGGATATGGCACAGCGCCCCCATTTTTTGCAGTTCCTCCCCGTGAACAAAGCGGTTCTCAAACACATTTTCCACGATCAGGCTGGTACCCCGAGCCATGGTGCACAGGGCAAAAAACTGACTTTGCAGATCCGTGGGAAAGCCGGGGTAGGGCCTTGTTTCTATTTTCTTCAATTCCCTCGGCCGCTTGGGTCCCTTGAGATAGACGCCCATCCTTTCCTCCCGGATAAGGCAGCCCGCTTCTCTCAGCTTGTTCAGGGGAGCCGTAAGCTCCTTTACAGGGGCATTCCGCACAAAGATCTCTCCGCCGGTGATAGCCCCTGCCGCCAAATAGGTCCCTGCCACAATGCGGTCTGCCGGGATCTCATAGCGTATGCTCCGGCCCTCGCCCCCGCCCCGGATGGTGATCTGCGGTGTACCGGCTCCCGTGACGGAAAACCCGCCCCGGTTCAAAAATTCACACAGGGTCACGATCTCTGGTTCACAGGCTCCGTTAATGATCCGGGTAACGCCCTGAGCGATACAGGCGGCCATGATCAGATTTTCCGTAGCGCCTACGGAGGGGTAATCCAGCTGAATATCCGTCCCCTTAAGACCTGCGGTGCGGCAATATATGCGCCCTTCCCGTTCCTCTATCTCTGCCCCCAGGAGCCGGAGCCCCTGCAAGTGCAGATCGATAGGCCTGCGGCCGATGTCGCATCCTCCGGGATAAACGGCTGCCGCCTCATGAAAACGGCTCAGCAGCGGTCCCAGCAAAAACAGAGAGGAACGGAGCCTGCGAGTGATATCCGTCCGCAGCTCCGTGCAAGTAATGCCACGGGGATCCACTTCCACCCGATCCCCCTGCTGCCGGATGCGGCAGCCCAGCTCTTCCAAAAGAGCCAGCATATGCCTGACGTCTGCCAGTTCCGGGCAATTCGTCAGTTCCACCGGCTCCGGGAAAAGAACCGTAGCCGCCAAAATAGGCAGCGCAGCGTTTTTGGATCCGTGTACGGCTATTTCCCCCCGCAGGGGGATCCCCCCCACAACCTTCAGCTTCGACATGTTCTTCTCCTCTCCCTGGCATATCCCATTTTATGCGGATACCAGGAAAAGAAGTGACAACCGAGCAAAGAAGGCCCCTTAAATAGTTTGTGCCTCCCGGGAGATATTCAGCAATATTCCCATGGCGCCCATAAAAATGATCAGGGATGTACCCCCAGCGGATATAAAGGGCAAAGGCTGCCCCGTAGTAGGCGCAAGCCCCGTAACCACAGCGATATTGATGAACACCTGCATGCCGAAAACGATGGAAATGCCGGCAGCCAGCAGACTGCCGAACTTATTGGGACACATGAGACTGATGCGCATCCCCCGGTATACGATCCATGTATACAGCAGGATCAGCACAATGCCCCCTACGATGCCGAACTCCTCGCAGAGAATGGCGAAGATAAAATCCGATTCCCCGTAGGTCATATACAAAAGCTTCTGGTAGCTGTTGCCCAGCCCTTTGCCGAACCAGCCTCCGGAGCCAATGGCATACAGAGCCTGGATCAGCTGATACCCTGAGCCCTGAGGATCCTTCCAGGGATCCCGGAAGGAAGTGATACGGGCCAGACGATACGGCTGCGCTACAGCCAGAATCACAAACAGCACAGCGCCCGCTATGGCCAGCCCCAGGAAGTAGCGCACATCGATCCCGCCCAGATACAGCAGAATACCGCCTATACCGGCCACGATAACTGCCATTGACATATTGGGCTGCAGCATGATCAGGCCGCAGACCATACCCATGACCAGCAGCATAGGCGCCAGCCCCTTGGTAAAGGAGCGCATCTCTCCCCGATGCCGGGACATATACCCGCACATATAGAAGATCAGACCGAACTTGGCCACCTCGGAAGGCTGAACAGAAACACCTGCCAGCTCCAGCCAACGCTTGCCGCCGTTCAGCTCCTTTCCGAAAGCCAGCACCGCCACCAGCAGACCCAGAGAAATCACCAGTGCCGCTCCGCCCAGATTCTGGATATAGCGGTAATTGACCTTGGAAAGCACCAGCATCAGGGGATAGGCCAGTGCCATATAGGCCATCTGCCGCTTTAGATAGTAATACCCGTCGTAGTTGCAGCCCTTCGTGTGCAGAGCATAATAGTAGCTGGCGGAAAACACCATCACCAGGCCGAAGGCGCAGAGCACCGTCACCACCAGCAGGATGGAAAAATCCAGAGACCCCTCCTGCTTTTTATACAGTATTCGGTTTTTTCTTTCTTTTTTCTGCTCCATGACCTTTCTTTCTTTTCTGTTTACTTATAGGCACGGACGATATCCTTGAACACCCGGCCCCGCTGCTCATAGTTATCAAACATATCCCAGCTGGCGCAGGCGGGAGAAAGAAGCACGGCATCTCCAGGCCGGGCCAGATCCCGGGCCAGATCCACAGCCTCGGCAAATGTACCGGCAGTATGGCACAGTTCTCCCATACCGGCCCGCCGGGCAGATTCCAGTATCTTCTCCTTGGTGGCGCCCAACACCACAAAGGCGCGGATCTTCCCGGGACATACGGCAAAGACCCCGTCAAACTCGCTGTGCTTGTCAAATCCGCCCAGGATCAGCACCGTTGGCTTGACCATGGCTTCCACGGCCTTGATAGTGGAATCGGGATTGGTGCCCTTGCTGTCATTGATATAGGTTACGCCGGAGCGTTCGCATACATGCTCAATGCGGTGCTCCACCCCCCGGAAGGTGCGCAGCGTCTCCCGGATCACGTCAAAGCCGATGCCCTGAGAGATCGCCAGCAGGGCGCAAAGCATGGCATTCTCCAGATTGTGCGCCCCGGGTATAAAGATCTCGCTCCGATCCATAAGGGGCCGCTCTCCCTCTTCATCCCGATAGACAAGCATAGTGCCCCGCAGAAACATGCCCCGCTCCACCTCTTCCTTCCGGGAGAAATAATAGACCCGGGCAGGGGTAAGCGCGCCGAAGCCGCGCACGATGGGATCGTCGTAGTTGAGCACGGCGGCATCCTCTGCCGTCTGATTGTCCAATATCTTGGCCTTGGCGGCAATATAGTTTTCCATGGTGCCGAAATGATCCAGGTGATCAGGGGTAATGTTGCACACCCCGGCTGCTTTGGCATGGAAGGTCACATTGCCCTCCAGCTGCAAAGCGGCGGTTTCGGCTACTACCACGTCCCCGGGGCGGGTCTCCAAAGCATGTGCGGATATGGCCACTCCAATGTTCCCCAGCACGAAGGTATGCCGGCCTGCCGCCTTAAAGATCTCCCCCGTAAGAGAGGTGCAGGTGGTCTTGCCGTTGGTACCGGTGATGCATACAAAATCCGCATGGGAGTACCGGTATCCCAGTTCGATTTCGGAGATGACCTCGATCCCCCGGCGGCGGGCTTCCAGAATAAAGGGCTTGGTCATGGGTATGATGGGACTGATGACCACCAGTTCCACGCCGTCCAGCAGATCCATGGGATCGTCCCCCAGCCTGACCTCATAGGCCATGCCGGAAAGAGCGTCAAAAAGCCCCTTGATCTCCGGTTTCATATCGTTGATGATGACTCTATACCCCTCCTCATACAAAAGGCGGGCAGCGGCAATACCGCTCTTGGCCATGCCTACGATGAGCGCTGTTTTCTGTTGCATATGCTTTACCTTCTTTCTGAATCTTTTATAGCAGATACAGCAGCAGGCCAAAAAGGCAGGCTGCTGCCGTAAATATCAGATACATGGCTGTGATCTTGGGCTCGGGCACTCCGCACAGCTCAAAGTGATGATGCAGCGGTGCCATTTTAAAGATCCGCTTTCCTCTGAGCTTCCAGGAACCCACCTGCAGGATCACCGTGACTACGGAGACCACATACCCCACACCCATAAGGGGCAGCAGCAACGCCTGTCCGGAGGTCAGCGCCCCCATGGCCAGGGCGCCGCCCAAAGCAAGGGAGCCCGTATCCCCCATAAAAATACGGGCCGGATAGCTGTTAAAAAGCAGAAAACCCAGGCAGCTGCCTGCCGCCGCCCCGCAGAAGGCCGCCATGCCCTCCTGCCCGGCGGCACGAGCGCCCCAGGTGCTCAGATCCGCAGCTGCTGCCATCAGGCAGAAAAGCACTCCATAGCTCAATTCCGTCATGACGGATATTCCCGCTGCCAGGCCGTCCAGTCCATCGGTCAGGTTCACACCATTGACCGTGCCCATGAGCACCAGCACCGCAAAGGGGATATACAGCACCCCCATGTTCCAAATGCCGCCGGAAAGCGGCAATCCTACCACAGGGCCCACCTGACCGCTGAAAAACAGATACAGCGCTGCCCCCAGGCTCAAAGCAAACTGCAGCAGCACCTTCTGCCAGACGGGCAGTCCCTGGGCGCTTTTGCGGCGGATCTTCATACTGTCGTCCACAAAGCCCACCAGTCCAAAAGCCACCGTGACCAGCAAACAGGGCAAAGCTGCAGCCAGCCCTTCTCCGGCAGCCAACAGCACTCCGGGTACCAGTGCGCCCAAAAGGATCACACCCCCCAGGCTGGGCGTCCCCGCTTTTTTCAGGTGGCTTTTCGGCCCCTCCGGCCGTTCCCCCTGCGCAAAGCTGAGTTTTTTGAACAAAGGCGTCAGCAAACCGCCCAGAAGCACCGCCGTCCCAAAAGAGATGCCGGCGGCCAGGACCATATCCCGAATACCGCCCATGGTTCACTCTCCCCTGAGCAGGGAGAGAACGATCTCCTTATCGTCAAAATGATGGCGCACGCCGTTTATCTCCTGATAGCTTTCGTGGCCTTTGCCTGCAATGACGATCACATCCCCGTCTCCGGCTTCTTCCAATGCTTCCCGAATGGCCTCCCGGCGGTTTTCGGTAACAATATATGGGGTAGCCGTGCGCTTGACCCCTTCTTCCACAGCTTTTAGAATATCCATGGGATCCTCCGTGCGGGGGTTGTCGCTGGTCAGGATCACATGATCGCTGTACCGGCCCCCGATCTCCCCCATAATGGGGCGCTTGCCGTGATCCCGGTCTCCGCCGCAGCCAAACACGCTGATGAGCCGCCTGCGGGTAAAGCCCCGAGCCGTTTCCAGCACATTCTGCAGCGCATCGGGGGTATGGGCATAATCTACGTATACGCTGAAGGGTCTGTCTCCCGTATCCACGCACTCCAGCCGCCCCGCTACGCCCCGAAGCCCTTCCAATCCCTTAACGATACAGGAGAAAGGGATCCCGGCGGCGGTGCACAGGGCCGCCGTGCCCATAGCGTTGTACACGGAGAAAAGACCGGAAATATGCAGGCTGATACGCCCGTTGCCCTGGGGCGTAAACAAATGGAAGGAAGCGCCCTGGGTGGTGATCTCTATCCCCCGGGCATAAAACTCTCCGGGATGATGGATCCCCATAGTCCACACGGGGATGGACAGGCCTTCTTTCATGTAGGCCGCCGTTTCATCGTCTCCGTTGAGAATGGCAATGCCGCACTGGGCAAAAAGCTTCTTTTTGGCAGCCCGGTAATTTTCAAATGTCTTGTGATAATCCAGGTGATCCTGCGTCAGGTTGGTAAACAATCCCGCTTTAAAGGGGATTCCCGCCACCCTTTGCTGCGCCAGCGCATGGGAGGATACCTCCATGACCACCAGCTCCACTCCCTTGTCGGCCATGCGCCGCAGCAGGGCAAACAGATCTACGGATTCCGGCGTGGTACGTTCGGTATATACTTTTTCTTCCCCGATAAGATTCTGAATGGTGCCAATAAGGCCCACCTTTTTCCCGGCGGTCTCGGCAACGGATTTGACCATATAGGTCACGGAAGTCTTTCCGTTGGTGCCGGTAACAGCCAGCATGGTCAGCTCCCGCTCCGGATGCCCGTAAAAGCAGGCGGCAGCCCGGGCCATGGCCTCCCGGCCGTCCGGAACGATCAGCTGGGGCACATTCAGCGGCAGGGGGCGCTGGCAGATCAGGGCGGAAGCACCCTTTTCCACCGCCATGGAGGCAAAGTTGTGCCCATCGGTCTTTTCTCCTACCAGGCAGCAGAACAGACTGCCCCTGCCCACCTTTCGAGAATCGTAATCCACGGCGGTTATCTCCGCCTGAGGCCCCGTATACTCTATGCCCAGATCCTGGGCGATCCTGGATAGTTCCATGTTCCTCCTGGCAGTTTCCTGCATGTATTTTCAATATCGCCTGTTAATTTTCCGTATAGGTGAATTCCACCCGCACCGTGGTGCCTTTGGGCAGCTCCTGCCCCGCTTCATACTGCACGGCGGTAACCTTTCCTGCGCTGTTGGGCCGGTCATAGTCCATGACCAGTCCCGCTTTGGTCAGGGCGTCCAAAGCATCCAGCCGACTCTTGCCCATGATATCGGGCATCTTTACCATTTCCACTTCGGTCTGCTCCTCTTTGAAAGAAGTCCAGGCCGTATACAGGATCACATTGCTGCCGGATACTACAATATTCCCCGCCCGGGGAGACTGACGCTGGACGGAGGCCGCCTTCTCCTCTTCCATGTAGGTAGCGGTGAGCCCCACCTTCCGCAGGGCGGCCTCTGCCTCCTCCACGGTCATGCCCGTCAGATCCGGCACGGATACGGCATTGCTGTCGCTGCGGTCAGGCTGCACACCGTAATAGTTGAGCACCTTGCTGAGCACCTGCTGCACATAGGGAGCCGCCACGGTACTGCCGTATACCACGGGCACCTGAGGCTCATCCACAATGATCAGACACATATACTTGGGGTCTTCCACCGGTGCAAATCCCAGGAAGGAGGCCACCAGCAGCGTGCTGGAAACCCGCCCCTTTTCATCGTATTTCTGGGAGGTACCGGTCTTGCCGCCTACACTGTAACCGGGGATAGCGGCGTTGCGGCCGCTGCCGCTGTCTACTACCCCCTGCAAAAGGGTGCGAACGGTTTTGGACGTAGATTCACTGATGACACGGCGGATCACCGTGCGGCTCTTGCTTTCCAGCACCGTGCCATCCGGAGCGGTAATGGAAGAAATATAGTAGGGCTGCAAAAGTTCCCCGCCGTTGATACAGGCTGCCGCTGCCGTTGCCAACTGCATACCCGTGCAGGAAATGCTCTGCCCAAACCCGATCCGGGCCAGATCCGGCTCCCGGATATACTTTTTGTGAGTCACGGTGCCTTTGGTCTCTCCCGTAAGGCCGGAACCCGTGTAATCATTAAAGCCAAAGGCGTAAATGTAATCGTAAAAAGTATTAGTGCCCAGCTTCAGCGCCATGGACATAAAAGCCGGGTTGCAGGAATTGGCCACGGCTTCCTGCAAATTCTCCTGTCCATGACCGGCGGTTTTCCAGCACTTGATCTTTTCTCCCGACACAAGCAGCGAACCGCTGCATCTGAATCCCGTGGCGGTATTGACAATACCTGCATCTATGGCGGAAGCAAGCGTGATGATCTTGAATACGGAACCCGGCTCATAGGTCTCTGTAACGATCCGCTGCCTGGACAGGGCCAGCAGCGTAGTCGAATCGTTTCTGGGCGGGTTGTTGGGGTCGAAGGTAGGATAGGTACCAACGGCCAGGATCTCCATGGTCTGGGGATCTACCAGCACCCCATAGGCATTCTTGGCCAGATTCACCGTGCAGGCTTCTTCCAATGCCGATTCCAAGAAGTTCTGGGCGGCCGTATCCACCGTGGTGACCAGTGTGGATCCATGCACCGGCTCCACATATTCTTCTTCTCCGCCGATGATCGCATTGCCGTCCCGGTCCGTTTCCAGGATCTGCTTGCCGTCCTTACCGGCCAGATAGCTGTTGTAAGTAAGCTCCACCCCGGTCTGACCATCGCCGTCTATGTTGGTAAAGCCCAGCAGCTGTGCAAAGAGCTGCCCTTCCGGGTAATTTCGCTTTACATCGGCATAATAGCTCACTCCGCTGCCCAACTGGTAGGAGGAAAGCTGCGTCACCAGGTTGGCATCCACCTGATCCTTGATCTTTACCTGCTGATACAAGGCGCCGGTGGTAGGGCTTACCTTGGTGATCTTGCCGTAGACCGTATCGTAATCCAGATTCAGAAGCGTTGCCAGAATGTTGGCAACACGCTCCCGGTCGTCCTTGCCGATGGAGGCGGGGTTGGCGCAGACCTGATAGGTGGTGTAGCTTTCCGCCAGAACGTTGCCGTTTCGGTCCTGTATTTCCCCACGGTCCGCCTTAAGACTCACGGTATTCTCCCACTGGCGCTGGGCCTTGGCGGCATACTCCGGCCCCTTGATGATACCCACATACACCAGATTCCCCATGAGTACCAAAATAAGCAGTGCCGCTGCCCCGCAGGCTACCAGCAGCTTGCGCTTGGAACGGGGTATGCGAGGACGTTTTTTGTTATTTACTTGCTTTCGTACTTGTTTCTTAGGCAATTCAGTCTCCCAGATCCCAGTTCATGATCCGCCCGGCTTCCCGGTTGGCTTCGTTGATGGTGGTATAATCGTTCAGTGAGCTCTGTTCCTTCTGCAGCAGCGAAATCTGGTTCTCATAGGATTCGATCTCCTCCTGCAGGGAATTGATCTGTGTGTAGATCTTCGCTACCCGGGCACTGCCGTCTATGGCCAGAATAGCCGTAGCTGCGATCAAAAACACGGTCAGCAGCAGCAGCACCCTGGAAAGGGCCTCCTGCTTATCCTTTTTGGGTGCCGTCGCCTGGGCCCGGACCTTTTCCGCCGCTTCGGCCTTGGGCTGGGGGCGCACGGCAGTGCCCTCCTCGCTCATGACCTTCAGTTCCACGGCGCTCTTATGGGTGGGCGCATAGATCCGGGTGGCAGGTGCATTAGCCCCCCGCTTCTCGGTGTCAAAGGATACTTCCATTCTATGTCCTCCCTTTCCGGCTTATAGCTGTTCTCGAAAACAAGAGCTGCATCCTTCTGCCGGCTGCTTTTCTTCCCTGTCGTGCCTGCTGTTTGAAAAGCGGCCGAAGTTCATTGCGATTTCTTTTAGAAGCTCTGCCAAAGGCAGCTTCCAATATTTCTTTACAACTTTTCTATGGCCCGGAGCTTGCAGCATTGGGAGCGTGTATTCTCCCTCTGCTCCTGCTCAGAAGCAGTCAATGGCTTTCTTGTCAAAATTCTGGCCGTGGGCACCTTGCCGCAGGTACAGATGGGCGCCTTGGGCGGGCAGGTGCAGGGCTTTTCAAAACTGCGGAACAGATTTTTAACGATCCTGTCCTCCAGCGAATGAAAGGTCAGCACCACCAGCCGCCCTCCCGGCTGCAAAAGGTCGTGGGCATCCCGCAGGGCCTGTTCCAGCCCCCCAAGCTCCCCGTTGACCTCTATGCGGATAGCCTGAAAACACCGCCGGGCCGGGTGCTGGCTCTCTTTATTGCGCACCCTGGCCGGGATGGCATACTTGATGATCTCTGCCAGCTGGGTGGTAGTCCGGATGGGCTCCTTTTCCCTCTCCCGCAGGATGTGGGAAGCCACCGGACCGGAAAATTTTTCTTCACCATATTCCCAGAAGATCTGCCGCAGCTGCTCGTAAGAATAGGTGTTCACCACTTCACAGGCAGAAAGGGCAGCGCTTTGATCCATACGCATATCCAGCGGCGCCTCCTGCTTATAGGAAAAGCCCCGCTCCGGGTTATCCAGCTGATAGGAGCTGACCCCCAGATCCAGCAATATGCCGTTGACCCGGGTGACTCCCTCTGCCTGCAGAAGCGCCTTCATTTCAAAGAAATTCCCGTGGAGAGCGGTAAATCTTTCTCCGAAGGGAGCAAGCCGCAATGAGGCTGCCCGGATAGCCTCCCAGTCCCGGTCTATGCCGTAAAGACGCCCTCCGGCAGGCAGCACTTCCAGCACCCTCTGCGCATGGCCGCCGCCGCCCAAGGTACCGTCCACAAAAATGCCTCCCCGGGATGGCTCCAGAAGAGAAAGCACCTCCCCCGCCATAATGGGGGCGTGATAAAAAGGAACCGCCTGATCCGTCATGGCCGGAGCCTCCTTTCCCATTTAATTTACATGGATAGATACTGTATTATAACGCAAACGCACCGCCTTGTCACCCCGATAAATGTGTACAAATAACAACATTTTAGAAGCATCCACATTCTTTTTGGTTCCTGCAGGGGATATTTTCCCCGGCTTCATGAACAAACGGTAAAAATATCCTCCCGAATCGGGCTCGAAATACTCATTTGTGGTATACTGATTTATTGTTTTATAAACTGGGGTTTTATGGACCAGGTAAAAACCCCGGGGAGGAGTTGCTATGGAATATTCCGTTTCCAATATAACCGTCATGGAGGGGCTGGACGCCGTGCGCATGCGCCCCGGTATGTATATAGGCACCACGGGCCCCAAGGGGCTCCATCACCTGCTGTGGGAGATCGTAGACAATGCTGTAGACGAAGCCGCCAACGGCTATGCCAACGAGATTTCCGTCACCCTCAACAAGGATGGCTCCGCCACCGTCAGCGACAACGGCCGGGGTATCCCTGTAGGCATTCACGAAAAGCTGGGTGTTTCCGGGTTGGAAGTAGTATTTACCCAGCTCCACGCAGGGGGGAAATTCGGCCATGATTCCTATGGCTATTCCGGCGGCCTGCACGGCGTGGGCGCCTCCGTGGTCAATGCTCTGAGTCGCTGGGTCACGGTGGAGGTATGCACCCAAAACCGGGCTTACAAACAGGAATTTGCCAGCATCACCGATCCGGAAACGGGACACATTACCTCCGGTCATCCTCTGTACCCCCTGAAGGAAACGGGCCGCACCCGCAAGCAGGGCTCCACCATCACTTTCATGCCCGATGACCGGGTCTTTGAAACGGTGGAATTTAATTATGAGACCATCTCCAAGCACCTTCGGGAGCTTGGCTATCTGAACCGGGGCGTAAAGTTCACCCTGTCGGACCGCCGGGGCAGGGAGCCAAAGGAACAGGTATACTGCTTTGAAGGCGGGCTCAGCGACTTTGTGCGCTATCTCAATACGGATAAAACCGTTTTGTATGAGCCGCCCATCCATATCTGGGGCAAAAGCGGGGATATTCTGGTGGAACTGGCAGTACAGCATAACGATGGCTATACCGAAAGCCTTTTTTCTTACGTAAACAACATTCCCACTACGGAGGGCGGCACCCACGAAACCGGCTTCAAGGCCGCTTTTACCAAGGTCATGAACGACTGGTGCCGCAAGAACGGCCTGCTCAAAGACAAGGATCCATCCCTGACGGGGGATGACTTCCGTGAGGGTCTTACCGCTGTTCTCTCTCTGAAGATGCGGGATATCCAGTTTGAGGGGCAGACCAAGACCAAGCTGGGAAACACCGAAGCCCGTCCTGCCGTAGAGGCGGTGATCAATCAGGAGCTGGTGCCCTATCTGGAAAACATCAAAAACGCTGAAGCTGCCGCCGCTATTGCCGATAAAGCCCTCAAGGCCTCCAAAGTCCGGGCCGCCGCACGAAAAGCCAAGGAAAATGCCCGGGAAAAGAACAAGCTGGAAAATGCGCCTCTGGTAGGCAAACTGGCCAGCTGCACCGGCCGAAACTATGGGGAAAACGAGCTTTTCATCGTAGAAGGAGATTCCGCCGGCGGATCTGCCAAGCAGGGCCGGGACCGGAAGTTCCAGGCCATTCTCCCCCTGCGTGGAAAACCCCTGAATGTGGAAAAAAAGCGGCTGGAACAGGTATTGCAGAATGAGGAATTCCGCTCTATCATCACCGCGCTGGGCACAGGCATAGGAGAGGATTTCAACCTTTCCAACCTGCGTTACAACAAGGTCATCATTCTTTCCGATGCGGATCAGGACGGAGCCCATATCCGGGCCATTCTGCTGACATTCTTTTACCGCTACATGAAGGAGCTTATCACCGACGGCCATGTATACATCGGCATGGCACCCCTGTACCGGGTGCAGAAAAAAGACGGTGGCCCCGTCTATTGCTATGATGACCCCGCCCTGAAAGAAGCACTTAAAACCGCAGGCAAAAACTATACCCTGCAGCGCTACAAGGGATTGGGCGAAATGAACCCGGAGCAGCTGTGGGAAACCACCATGGATCCCGCTCACCGGCGTCTGATCCGGGTGAATATAGAGGATGCGGCAGATGTGGAGCATCTGGTCACGGTGCTCATGGGCGACAAGGTGCAGTCCAGAAAAGAATACATCTTTGCCTATGCTGACTTCAACAAAGACAAGACCGCCTTTGAAAAGCTCAAAGCCGGAAAGTAAGCGGCGCCCGGCGCAGAGGAATACGGTATGAAAAAGAAAAGCGAAATTACAGAAAAGCCCCAGGAAATCATCCTTCTGCAAAGCATGGACGAAGTCATGCACAGATCCATGCTCCCCTATGCCGAACATGTTATTCTGGAACGGGCCCTGCCCCGGGTGGAAGACGGTCTGAAACCCGTTCAGCGCCGGATCCTGTATACCATGCTGGAACTGGGCCTGTCCCCGGATAAACCCCACCGCAAAAGCGCCCGTATCGTAGGCGATTGCCTGGGTAAATACCATCCCCACGGGGATTCTTCCGTATACGAAGCCATGGTACACCTGGCGCAGCCCTTCAGCATGAGCCTGCCTTTGGTGGACGGCCACGGAAATTTTGGTTCCATCGACGGAGATTCCGCCGCCGCCATGCGGTATACGGAAGCCCGTATGACCGGAGCGGCCATGGAACTGCTCCGTGATATTGATCTGGACACGGTGGACTGGACACTGAACTTTGACGATACCCTCAAGGAACCGGAGCTGCTGCCCGGCCGATTCCCCAACCTGCTGATCAACGGCGCTTCCGGCATTGCCGTGGGCCTGGCCACCAACATTCCGCCCCACAACCCCGGGGAAGCCATTGATGCTGCCATCGCCCTGATGGACGATCCCTCTCTTCCCATCCGTCAGTTGATGCACTATCTGCCCGCCCCGGATTTCCCCACAGGCGGATACCTGATCCAGTCCCCGGAGATTGCCCAGGCCTATGAAACCGGCCGGGGCAAGCTGACCATGCGGGCCAAGACCCATATGGAAACGCAGAAAAACGGCCGCACCCATATCGTTATCACCGAGATCCCTTATGGGCTCAACAAGGCCGCCATGCTCCAGAAGATTCTGGAAGTTACGCAGGAAAAGAAATCCCTTTTCTCCGGCATTACAGATATTCGGGACGAAAGCGACCGGACGGGCCTTCGCGCCATCATCGAAGTAAAAAAGGACGCCGATCCGGAGAAGATACTCCAGTATCTGTTCAAATACACGGATCTGCAGTGTACCTTCGGCGCCAATTTCACTGCCATTGCCGAAGGCAAGCCCCAGCAGCTGAACCTGAAGCAGGTGCTGGAATATTTTATTGCCCACCAGAAGAACGTCCTTACCCGGCGCACCAAATGTCAGTTGGAAACAGCCCGCAAGCGGGAGCACATTCTGGAAGGCCTGATGGTGGCGGTGGACCATGTAGACGAGGTCATCCGCCTTATCCGCAGCAGCAAAACCCCCAAGCAGGCCCGGGACCGGCTTATGGAGACCTATTCCCTCAGCGAACTGCAGGCCCAGGCCATTCTGGATCTGCGTCTCCAACGGCTGACCAATTTGGAGCTGGTTTCCATAGAAAAGGAATATGCCGATATAAAAAAGCGGATTCAGGAGCTGCTGGCTATTTTAGGTTCTGAAAAAAAGCTCATTGCCCTCATTAAAAAGGAGTTGCTGGAAATCCGCACTCTGTTTCCTATCCCCCGGCGGACCCAGGTCATTGCCGGAGAGACTGCCATTGCCGCCCCTCAGGAAGAGAAGGTAGTGGAGCAGGTCGCCATTGCTCTGTGCGAAGGGGGAGCGGACCGCTCTGCCAACGCCGGAATGCTCATCCGCCGCTGGCCCGCCAGGCTTTTTAACCTGAATGACATCCGGGCAGACGTCCCACGCTTCCTTGTCATAGCCAACAGCGATACAAAGTTGCGGCTGTTTACCAACCGGGGTGCTCTGATCCTGCTGAATGTAGAGGATATTCCCGAAACCAAACCCACCGGCAAAGCGGCCAATCTTGCCGCCCTGCTGGCCCTGGAAAAAGAAGAAAAGATCATTGCCGCCTTCCCGGAGGAAAGTGAAGGAGACTATCTTTTCTATACCCGCAGCGGCATGGTCAAGCGCACGGCCTGCGCGGAATACAGCCCCAAGACCAAACGCACCGCCGCCCTTTCGCTGAAAGAAGGCGATTCCCTTATCGGCATGGAAAAAGCAGAGGGCCCCGCTGTGCTCATGGTCACGGCTCTGGGCATGAGCATTCGTTTTGACTGGCAGGAAGTGCCCCAGACGGGCCGTGTCTCTGCCGGAGTCCGGGGGATCAAGCTGGATGCCAAGGACCGGGTGCTCTTTGCGGGACAAACCGGAGAAGAAGGGGAGCTGCTGGTGCTTACAGACAGAGGGTTTGCCAAGCGGAGTTTCCTTTTCGATTATGAGCTGCAGGCCCGCAACGGCAAGGGGCTCAAAACCTTTGATTTCCGTAAGAACGGCGCCAACGGCCGGGAACTGGTCTATGCCTCCCCTGTGACCCTGCCCTTTAATCTGCGTATCCGCCAGCGAAAGAGTGCTGCGACCCTGCTGAATACCGAAGAGATCCACATAGAGCCACGCTTCTCCAAGGGATCCATGCTCATCCCCGTGCTTCTGGATGACGATGTACTGGGCGCCGATAAGGTGCTGGAATGATCCTCGCTTCTTCATAAAGCAAGCTCCGGTTTTAGGGTTCCTGAAACCGGAGTTTTTCTATGCGCCGCAGAAACATCGACCCATGAAGCAAACATTCTGCGGAAACAGATCAGTGAGGCTTTGCAGCCATACCGGCTGCAAGGCCGACAGGATTTATGCAAACCCAGCCGCAAGATTCTTTACCGGACCTTTACTAAAAAGCGGCGTGACTGCAAGGGTCACGCCGTTTCCATTTTTATAAAAGGCTCTCAAAGTCGAAAGTTTTTCCCACAAGAATCACTGCTGCTCCACCTGGGGATCTTCTTCCTTATTCCAGACTTCCGCATCCCCCTCGGATGCGGGTGCATCGTCTTCCTGAGACATTGATTCGGAAGGTTCCTCGCCTGCGGGCTTTTCTTCCCCATCGGCAGGCGCGGTCTCCTTCTGCGGCAGTGCCTCTACCGGCCAACGGCGGCTGAAGATAAAGAGCGCCACACCGGCGGCAAAGATAAACAAACTGATGAACTGGCTGGTGGACAGAGCCCCCACGTTCCCCCGGTAATCGTCCCGATAAAACTCGATGATGAACCGCCACACCGCATACAGCAGCATGTACAGGCTGGATACAGTGCCCCGGCGGAGCTTACGGCTGTTATACAGCAAGGTTAAGAATATGCCCAGCACTGCCAGGAACATGGCTTCCATGATCTGTGTGCCCAGACGGGAAACACCATTGAGGGTAAAGCACAAAAAGCCCTCATGGACGATGCCGAAGCAGCACCCGGCCATCAGGCAACCTACCCGGCCCCCGGCATGCGCAAAGCAGAAGCAAGGCAGCAGCAAGTCCGTCAGGGAAACGAAATTGACTTTGTTTTTCCGGCAGGCAACGGCCGCCCCCAGCAGGCCGCCCAGCAGGCCGCCATAAAACACCAGCCCGGTGGATATCGTTTCCCACAGCTGGCTCCAGCTTTCGGGCATGGAAGGGGGATCAGTGATAAAGTACAGAAGCTTGGCGCCCAGCATCCCCAGAATAATGGCCCAGATCAGGGTATCCAGAACGGCGTCTGCCGACAGGGGCGATTTTTTACGCAGAAAATACAGAACGATCAGCGCCACCACAGTGCCCGCCAGCGCACACAGGCCGTACATGGGCAAGGAGAGGCTGCCGATAACCAGAAAAGGATGCATATCTTTCCTCCAAAAACAGGATAGTTTATCATAGCACAGCCGCCGAGGAAAGTAAAGCGGCCATCTATCGGCGCGCAAAAGCAAACGCCGGGCAATTCAAAAGCGAAGCGTTGGAAGGGACGCTTCATACTCTCTTCTGCTGCGGTTTTCCTGCCGATGTATATAGGGCACGCTCTTTTTCTCCCGGCGGGCTTTTCTCCTCGGGAGCGGTGTGCTATACTGTAAATATGGAAAGCTTATTTGATGACAACAGCAGAAAGCAGGCCCCCCTGGCCGATCGTATGCGCCCCCGAACCCTGGATGAGTTCATCGGGCAGCAGCATATTGTAGGCCCCGGACGGCTTCTGCGCCGGGCCATTATGACCGACAGTCTTCAATCCTCCATCTTCTTTGGCCCTCCCGGCACGGGAAAGACCACGCTGGCCGGGATCGTTGCCAATGCCACCGGCGGGCGGTTTGTAAAGCTCAATGCCGTATCCTCCGGGGTAAAAGAGCTGAGGGATATTCTTCACGAAGCGGAACAGCACCTGCGGCTGTACAACAAGCCTACTTATCTGCTGCTGGATGAATGCCACCGCTGGAGCAAGGCCCAGAGCGACGGGCTCCTTCCCGCACTGGAAAACGGCACCGTCCGCTTTATCGGCTCCACTACGGAAAACCCCATGGTATCCATGACCGGCGCTATCGTGTCCCGGTGTCGGTTGTTTCAGTTTTATCCTCTGCAAAGAAGCGATATAGAGGCGGCTCTGCGCCGCGCCCTTGCCGATAAGGAACGCGGGTTGGGGAACTTCCATGCTCAGCTGGAAAACGAGGGCATGGAGGTTTTTCTGCGTCTGTGCAATGGGGATTGCCGCAGCGCCCTGAATGCTCTGGAGCTGGCTGTACTGACCACCGCTCCCGGGGAAGACGGAATCATCCGCATCAACGCCCAGGTGGCTGCAGAATCCGCCCAGCAGAAGGTGATCGCCCTGGACGACCAGCTGTTTTACGATATGCTCTCGGCCTTTTGCAAAAGTTTGCGCGGCAGTGACACCGACGCTGCGCTGGCCTGGTTCTCCCGGCTGATTTATGCTGGCTGCGACCCCCGAATTATCGCCCGGCGGCTCATTGCCCATGCCAGCGAAGACATCGGCCTGGCCAATCCCAACGCCATGGTGCAGGCGGTAAGCGCCGCTCAGGCGTTGGAACTTGTCGGTATGCCGGAAGCCAGACTTCCGCTGGCGCAGGCCATTATCTATCTGTGCGAATCCCCCAAATCCAACGCCGTAGTGATGGCCGTAGACAGCGCCATGAACGATGCACAGCAGGGGATCCAGCAGCCGGTACCCAATCACTTGCGTGACACCGCCTATAAAGGCGCGGCCAAACTGGGGTACGGCAAGGGCTACAAATACCCTCATGATTACCCCGGCCACTATGTAGTACAGCAATATATGCCTACGGAGCTTGTCGGCCGCCGCTACTATCTGCCCAGTGATCAGGGGCAGGAAAAGAAAATCCAGGAAAATCACCAGCTGCGGGAAAGCTTGCAGCGGAAAAAGTAATTTTGCTGGCTGCCCTGATCGCTGGGAATGCTTCGGTGATCTGTTCAGTTCCATGCTGTAGATCTCCTTTGGGGCAGGCGGCCGTGCTCCCGGAATATAAAAAGCAGACGCTCCTATTGCAAAAGCGTCTGCTTTTTACGCTCACCCTATTCCCTGCCCAGCAAGCGGCTCAGGGGAATGGCATCAAAATAATCGTTGGTAAGCTTGTCAAAATCTTCCCACATTTTGAAGGTAGGGCAGGCAGCCGTACGGCCGCAGGGCTCTCCTTTGCTGGAAAGACAGCTTACGGGGGCCAGGTCTCCTTCGGTCAGGCGCAGCACCTCTCCCACAGTGATGGAAGCCGGCGCCCGGGTCAGCCGATACCCTCCCCCTTTGCCGGTGACCCCTGCCACAAGCCCGCCTTTTACCAGCACGGGCATGATGCTTTCCATGTATTTCTGAGAGATATCCTGTCGTTTGGCCATCTCCTTCATGGGCACATACCCTTCCTGCTGATGCAGCGCCAGATCCACCAGGATCCGCAGGGCATACCGCCCCCTGCTGGAAACGATCATCCCTGCTGATCCACGCAGTGGGCGCAGTCGTGGGTGGGTGCGAACTTTTCTGCGTCGTAGGGAATGTTGTTCCGGTCATAATAGTCTTTGACCGCCGCCTTAATGGCCTCCTCTGCCAGCACGGAGCAGTGCATCTTGTGAGGGGGCAGCCCGTTGAGCGCCTCTGCCACAGCCTTATTAGAAAGCTGCAGAGCTTCGCTGAGAGGCTTTCCCTTGATCATTTCCGTAGCCATAGAACTGGAAGCGATGGCGCTGCCGCAGCCGAAGGTCTCAAACTTTACGTCGGTAACGATATCATTTTCGATCTTCAGATAAATCTTCATGATATCTCCGCATACGGCGTTGCCGACTTCGCCTACGCCGCTGGGATCCTGCATTTCGCCTACGTTCCGGGGATGCTTGAAGTGGTCCATGACCGTTTCGCTGTATAATGCCATTGTATATATCCTCTCTTTACACGCTTTTTCTATAACTTTTCCGGGGTTCAGATCACAAAAGGCTTTCTGCCGGAGGCTTTGTCCTTCCAGAGGGGGGACATATTCCGCAGATATTCCACCACCTCGGTAACGGAAGCTACGATATAGTCCACATCCGCCTGTGTGGTATCCTCGGCAATAGTCAGCCGCAGGGAACCGTGAGCCACTTCATGGGGCCGCCCGATGGCCAGCAGCACATGGCTGGGATCCAGAGAACCGGAAGTACAGGCAGAACCGGAGCTGGCGCAGATCCCCTTATCATCCAGCAGCAGCAGCAGACTTTCCCCCTCCACACCCTCAAAGCAGAAGCTCACGTTTCCGGGAAGCCTGTGGACGGGATCCCCGTTCAACGCTCCGTGAGGGATCCTGGCCAGACCCTGGATAAGCCGGTCTCTGAGAGCGGAAACCTTTTGGGAGGTTTCGGGAATATGGGCACAGGCATCTTCCAGCGCAGCAGCCATGCCCATGATGCCGGGAATATTTTCCGTACCGGCCCGCTTTCCCCGCTCCTGTGCACCGCCTTCGATCAGGCTGGAAAGGATCACGCCCTGACGGGCATACAGGGCACCCACTCCCTTGGGGCCGTGGAACTTATGAGCGGAAAGGGAGAGCATATCGATATTGTCTTCCACCACATTGATCGCCACATGGCCGGCAGCCTGTACAGCGTCCGTATGGAACAGAACCCCTTTCTCCCGGCAGACCTTCCCGATCTCCCGGATGGGCAGAATAGAGCCGATCTCGTTGTTGGCAAACATGAGGGTCACCAGGCAGGTATCCGGCCGAATGGCGGCAGCCACTTCTTCCGGGGCAATGTTGCCATATTCATGCACAGGCAGCAACTGCACCTCGTAGCCTTCTTTTTCCAGCTTTTTCAGGGTATGCAACACGGCATGATGCTCAAAGGCAGAAGAGATGATGTGCCTCTTTCCCTTTTTGGCTCCCAGCCGGGCGGCAGAAAGGATAGCCTGATTGTCTGCTTCGCTGCCGCCGGAAGTAAAGTATATCTCCCGTGGCTTGGCGCCCAGACATTTGGCAATCCTGGCCCGTGCGTCTTCCAGGGCTTCTTTTGCTTCCTGCCCCACGGTATGCAGGCTGGAAGGATTGCCGTAGATCTTGTCCATATAGGGCAGCATGGCCTCCAGTGCATGGCGGCTCATTCTGGTGGTTGCGGCGTTATCCGCGTATATCATAGTGTCGCTCCTTTTACCTATCGATCTTGTGGGTAGTATACCCCATATTACCTACCATTTCAATAGGGTAATGTGAACTTTTTAAGGAAATACCGTCCCGGTGTATGCGATTTATATTCCCGTCGTTCCTTTGTTTTCAGATAAGAAGCATCGGGGTATATGAAAAGCTTTGCATATCTCCCTCGGACAGGCAATGCTGCTGAACTGCGCAGACCGGTTAACAGGCGCCCCGCATCCCCGTTACTTCCGTTTTTCTGGTCCGTGATTTTGTATCCGGCCAAAGAAAAAGGGCCGTGAAAGAACGTTTTTCGCTCCTTCGCAGCCCTGCTGTATCTGCATATGCTCTTTATTCAGGCCGGGTATAAATACCCTTTTCCCTTTGGAGCAGCCCCAGAGTGATCATCTCCCGTCGAATGGTGCAGAAGTCATCATAATGATCCAGGATCTTGAAATTGACCTCCTGTTCCGTATAGGAGCGTCCCTTTTCAAAATCTTCTACCATATAATCCAGCAGCACCTTGCGTTTTTTCAGCTGGGCAGGCATGGCGATGATGATGCCCTCCCGCAGAAAGGCCCGAAATACCTGCTTGGCAAAGGCTTCATCATATTGCAGCTCCGTATCCAGTCCCATGGGTATACCTCCCGTTTTTCGTTCAGTATACCCTATCTGCGCCCAAGATGACAAGTACCTACAGGGTTTCGTCCTTCAGAGCATCGGCAGGGGCGTCATTGCGGATCTTCCCGGCGGCATAAAACATGGAGGCAAACACTACCGCAAACACGCTGCCCACAGCCACCGCCACGCTGCCCCAGGGCATATAGAATTGCTGTTCCACTGCCAAATCCGTAGCCTGAAAAATGAGATAGGACATCCCCGCGGAAAACAGCAGTCCCCAGAACAATCCCTTGTATCCATAGATCAGGCATTCAAAGCGCAGCATTCGTCCAAAGCCACGTTTGGACAGTCCTACGCTCCGAAGGGTGGCAAACTCCCTTCTCCGCAGCAGCACGCCGGTGGAAATGGTATTGAACACATTGGCCATGGCGATCAGACTGATCAGAGCAATAAAACCGTAAGAAAACACCCGCACTACGGTGACCATGGCCTTCTCCTGTTCCTGATTCTCCGCCTCGTCATGCAGCACCCCTACGCCAACCGGCAGCAGCTTTTCCATCTCCGCACAGGTGCCCGCATGATCCGGCGCGATAAAGCTGTACAGAAGCCAGCTGATCCGGTCTATATCCTCCAGAGAACCACCTTCGCCCGCATATGTTTCCAAAGCGGACCAGGGCAGCAGCGCATACAGTTCCGAGGGTTCGCTGAGGAAAAAGGGTCTCCCGCTGCACAGCCCGCCGATGGTCAGTTCTCCCCTGCGCACCATTTCTTCCTGCGGGAGGCGCAGAGCCTTGCTTGTATCCAGCTCCGGCGCTTCACCTGTGCGCTGGGCCGCCAGCCATTGCTCCGCATACTCTGTGGGATAGAACTCATATACGCTCCCTTCTCCGGTAATTTCCATAAGCTCGTATCCTTCCGGAGGGGTATACAGATTGGAATAGAACTCGCAATGCACAGGCAGTGCGCCGGCTTTCATAAAAGTGGACTTTACGACCCGGGGACCGCCGCCGTCACCGGAATAAGTCACCATGGTAAGGTCGTTGCACAGCAAAGCCTGTGGGTTCTCCTTATCCATGAACCGCGCCGGATCCAGGCCCTGCTGGCGGCAGATCTCCGCAAAGGCAGTGTCCTGAACAAAGACCAGTTCCATGGCGCAGCTGTACTTCCCCTCCTGTCCGTCATTTTCCTTTGAAGCCAAAGCGTTGACGGGTACATTGACCTGCAGATTGACTTTTCGGAAATAGGTGCTTTCCTGTACCGAAGGGGCTTTTGCAAGAGCTTTCAAACGGGTCTCCGGATCCGTTTGATCCGAAGGATCCTGCCGGTACTCTATATCTTCAGATGTATACCCGGCATAGGCGGCCAACCCGCCTATGGCAGACTGCATATAAGCGCAAAAGGAGCTGGCTGAAAGGAACAGCGTTACGCTGAGCGTCAGGGAAAGGATGGTGACCCTGTACTGCTTCCGGTTTCGTTTAAAGCTCTTTTGGGCCAGCATGCCCTCGAAGCCGAAAAGCTTATAGCAAAGTTTTCCCGTTTTGACCTCCCGGGGCCGGATGCGGGTATCCCTGCTCTGGCGGATGGCTTCCATCGGGGATACAGACAGGGCCCGACGGGCAGGAATCCATGCGGAGACCAGAGTGGTCAGCAGACACAGCAAAGCGGAGATCCCCAATCCCGGCCAGCTGACGACCAGACGCATCTGCACTTCCGGCACATCGCTCAAAATGAAACGGAAAGAATCCCGCAGGCAATACAAAGTAATTCCAATGCCCAGACAGCCCACTGCCGCACCCAAAGGGATGCCGATCAGGCTGAGCAGCAGCGCTTCATACAGCACCGTTCCCCGCAGCTGCTTTCTGGTAGCGCCTACTGATTTGAGAATACCGAACTGTTTTGTCCGCTGAGAAATGGAGATGGAAAAGGCATTGTAAATCAGCAAAATACTGCCTACGCCGATGAGACCCACCAGTATGGCCACCAGACTGAAATACACAGTGGTCAAGTTGCCGCCCCGAAAAGCGCCGGAATAGCTGAGCAGATCCCTGTGTGCCTCCCAGACATAGGGCAGCTCACACGATGCCATAAAAGAATAGAACCGACTGGGGTGCTTCACCGTGAAAAACACCGTGCATGCCCCTGTACCTTCGCCCATGGTCAGTGCTGTAAATCCGGCAGCATCATAGGGCTCTATGCCGGGATTCAACCGTTCGTATACGCCGACCAGCGTATAGATTCTTTTCTCTGTTTGGGAAAGGAATTCCCCTTCTTCAACGGCCTGATTCGGCCCCAGGGTCTGTCCCCCGGTGCTCCGGCGGCTGCCCACTTCCAGTGCCAGCGTATCTCCCGGCTCCAGCTCCACCCCATACCGAAAGATATTGTCCGGCAGGATAAGCTCCCGGTCATTTTCCGGCAGGCGGCCCTTGACCAGACGAACGGACATCAGATCCTGCATGGTGTCTGCACCCATATCCTCCAGACACAGGTAGGGAGTAGACCCGCTGCTGTTCTCTATCTCCGCCCAGCCGGCCTGCCGCCAGAAGCCGACCCGGTCAATGCCGGGTGTTTGAGCAATAGAGGGTACTTCCTCTGCGGGAACATTTCTAAACAGACCGTGATATGCCCCGGCAAGAGCGGTTTCTCCCCGTACCAGATACTGTATGCCGCTGTTTCCTCCTTCGATGACCGCCGTGAGCAGGGCCATGGAAAGGATAATGCCTATGATCGTTACAAGGGTACGGGTAGGGTTCTTTTCCAGAGAACGGCGGGTAAAACGATGAAATACGTTCATGGGCGCTCCTCTCTTACAGGGAGGTATCCCGAAGGATGCGGCCATCCTCAATGGCAATGACCCGCCGGGCCTGCAGAGCGATCTGCTCGTCGTGGGTAATGATGATCAGGGTCTGCCCGTATTTTTTATTGGAAAATTTCAGCAGCTCCACAATCTCCTGGCTGTTTTTGCTGTCCAGATTTCCCGTAGGTTCATCGGCCAGCACCACCGCCGGAGCACTCATAAGCGCCCGCCCGATGGACACCCGCTGCTGCTGCCCCCCGGAAAGCTGGTTGGGCAGATTCTTTTTGCGGTTGTTCAGATCCAGCGTCACCAGCAGCTCGTTGAGCCGTTCCTCGTTTACCGCCCGGCCATCCATCAGCAAGGGCAGGGTCATGTTTTCCACTACGTTGAGTACGGGGATCAGATTGTAAAACTGATAGATAAGCCCCACCTGCCGCCGGCGGAAAATGGCCAGCTGATCTTCGTTCTGGGCGTATACATCCTGCCCGCCCACAAACACTTTGCCGGAGGTCGGTCGGTCTACCCCGCCCAGAATATGCAGCAGCGTGCTCTTGCCGGAGCCGGACGGCCCGATAATGGCTACGAATTCCCCCTGTTCTACAGAAAAAGATACATCGTCTACGGCTTTTACCTGATTTTCTCCTTTGCCATAGATCTTGCTTACATGCTCTGCCCGGATGATCTCCATATGCATACCATCGCTCTTTGTAAGAGAGCGCCCTTTCTTTTTGTTGACTCTTCTTACAGCTTAGCAGCGGAAAGTGACGGAAAGGTTACAGAAACGGTTTTTACACTACGGATTTGTAAAAGCGCAAAGTGAACAGTGCCCCGCCCTCCGGCGCATTTCGGGCCTGAATGGTTCCGTTCTGCCAGGTCATGACCATGCGTGCCAGGGCAAGACCGATGCCAATGCTTTCCTCCCCGGCATTCTGCCCCCGGTAAAAGCGTTCAAAAAGGTGGGGGATATCCTCCGCAGCAAAGCCTTTTCCCGTATCCTGAACGGTTATTTCAGTAAAAAGAGTCGTCTCCCGGGCACGCAGGGTAATGCTGCCGCCATCGGGCGTATGCTCCATACAGTTTTTCAGCACATTGCCCAAAGCCTCGGCGCTCCAGAGAAGATCTCCGGTAAAAGCTTCCTGCCCCGCCTGCATATGCAGAGAGATATCCCGCAGTTCCAGGGGGATCCGCAGCGGTTCCAGCGCCTTTTGCATCAGGGTAAAGGCAAAGAGTTTGTCAGCCCGGAAAGCGGCGGTGCCTGCCTCCAGCTTTGCCATTTTCAGCAAAGCCTCAATGAGCCAGTCCATGCGGTTCAGGGCTATCTTTATACCGTGGAGCAATTCCAGCGCTTCCTGCCGGGAAAGATCCTCCCGGCTGAGCAGGGCTACGCTCAAGTGCAGGCTGGTCAGCGGGGTACGCAGCTGGTGAGAGATATCCGCCATGGAGCGGGCCAGCTGCTCCTTATCCCGGGTCAGGGCTTCGGTCTGTTCCCTGAGCATAAGGGTCATCTTCCGTATCTGAGAAAGGAGTATGGAAAGCTCCCCCTCTTTATACTGGTACAGCAGCAGTTCCTGCTGCCCGTGAAGGATAGCGTCCAGCTCCCGGCTGAGTGTCTCCATGTCTCGGCAGCGACGGCTCAGGCACAGCAGATGCATCCCGGTAAACAGCAGCCCCCCTCCCAGCGCCAGTGCTCCCGCCCACAGGCTGAAGAAGCAGAGGCCGCCGGCAAGCAGTACCGTCAGCAGCAGAAAAACCAGCAGTTCTTTTTTTATTTCCGGATCCCGCAGCAGGTTCATATCAGTCCGCCCTGTATCCTAAGCCCCGAACGGTTTTAATGATCCTGGGGGCGGCAGGATCCTCTTCGATCTTGTCACGCAGGCGTTTGATGCACACGGTAAGGGTATTGTCGTTAACAAACTCTCCCCCCATATCCCACAGCTCCTCCAGAAGGCGGTTCCGGGAAAGGAGCTTTCCCCGGTTCCCGGCAAAAAGCAGCAGCATCCGGTATTCCAGTGCAGACAGAGCCAGCGGCACCCCCTCCCGATACACCTCTCCTTTATCCGTATCCAACGTTAAGGGCCCCAGCATCAGCCGGGCCGCATCGGCTCCGCTGCGGCGCAGTGCGCTTCGAATGCGGGAAAGAAGTTCCCGGGGCCGGAAAGGCTTTGCTATATAATCATCGGCGCCCATGTCCAACCCTGCCACCGTGCTGCTCTCATCTCCGGAAGCAGTAAGAAAAAACACAGGAACGGCACTTTGCGCTTTGATGGCCTGGCAGGTATCAAAGCCGTTCCCCTCCCGCAGGGTGATATCCAGCAGCACCAGATCAAAAGAATGCCGGCTCAGCAGCTCCAGTGCCGCCCGCTGCCCGTCGGCGGTCTCCGTTTCAAACCCTTCCTCCCGTAAAAAGGCAGTGAGGGCATTGAGGATCATGGGATCATCCTCCACCAGCAGCAATCTGGCCATGGCAAACTCCTTTCAAAAGAAATGTCTTTGCCCTATTATATCCGGGGAGCAGACGACTGTCCACACAAAAAGCCGCCCCCTTCGCAGGAGACGGCCGCCTCAAAGACCCAAAGAAAATTCAGGAGTACAGTACCTTCTGGCCTGAAGCAGGTATCGCCTTCTCTTTGGGCGCAGGTGCAAAAAGATTGGTATGTGCCCGAAGAAAAACGGCAAACAACACCAGAGAAAGCACACAGCACACCCCATCGGTAACAGGTGTGGCCCAGACCATGCCGTATACGGGAGATACGGTACGCAGCAGGAACATCAGGGGGATATCCAGCACGCCTTTACGGAACACCGCCAGGAAAAAGGAGCGCATGCCCTTCCCTGTGGCCTGGAAAAAGGAAATACATGTATAAGCGCAGGCGGAAAAGGGCGCTCCCAGACAGAGGATCCGCAAAAAGTCGGCGCCATAGCGAACGGAATCAGAGCCATGACGGATAAACAGTCCAATAAGAGGCCGGCTCCACAGCAGGCATACGATGGTACACAAAGCAGCCAGCCCTACGGAGATGCCCATGGACAGGGACACGGTCTTTTTCATCCGCTGATGATCCCCGGAAGCATAGGTGTATCCGATGAGGGGCAGTACCCCCTGCGCCATGCCCCGCACCATGCAGTGGGCCAGCATATTCACCTTTTTAGCCACGCCCAGCCCCGCCTGGAAGGAGATGCCGTTTACAGCCATGAGCGCATCCAATACCGCAAAGGAAATATTTTCAAAGAGCGTCATCAGGCAGGCAGGGAGACCGGCCGCCAGCACTCCCATCGGCACAGCCTGAGAAAGCATGGCCTTTCCGGGAATGAAAGACAGGCAGGAGCGTTTCCGTTTACGAATAAGCACCCATACAAAATACAGCAGCGCAAATACGTTGGAAAGGCTGGTGGCAACGGCGGCGCCCAGCACCTCCCGTCCCGCGGGCAAAAGTACGAACATAAACAGGGGATCCAGCGCCATGTTCAGCAAGCCGCCCAAAGCGATGCCTGTGCTGGCATGGAGGGAGCGGCCTTCGGACCGAATCAGATGACTCAGCAGGGTAGCCACCGCAGTAGGAAGTCCCCCCAGTGTCACGGTGCAGAACAGGTATTCCTTGGCCAACGCATGTACCTGCGGATCCGTGCCCCCCAGCAGATCGATAAAGGGATCTGCCCAGATATAAGCACACAGGCTGTAAAGTGCGGTAACGCCCAGACAGCCCCACAGCGCAAACGCAGAGGCATACCCGGCTTTTTGAGTATCGCCGTCTCCCATGGCGCGGGCAATGACGCTGGCCCCGCCGATGCCGAACAGATTGGCAACGGCGGAAAGAAACATAAACGCCGGCATACAGATAGTGACGGCGGAAAGCATGGCATCGCTCCCCGTAAGGCCTACAAAAAAAGTATCCGCCATGTTGTACAGCACCAGAATGATCTGACCCAGCACCGCAGGAAGAGCCAGCTTCCAGATGGCCTCTGGAACCGGGGTGCTTTCAAACAATTCCTTTTTTGCGATCATACCGGATACCTCCTTGCTTTTGGATGTACTGTATGATATGCTGTTTTCAGATAAAGTCAAATTATAATATTTTAGCTCACTATAATTTTAAGTAATGAGGTGTTCTATGATAAGTGCAAAAATGCAAACGCTGCTCATGGTGGCAGAACTGCAGAACTTTACAAAAGCGGCTCAGGCTCTTTCCATGACCCAGCCGGCCGTCAGCCATCACATCAAGCAATTGGAAGAGGAACTGGGAGCGCCCCTGTTTATCCGCGGAAAAAATGGCCTGCTTTTGACCCCGCAGGGCGAGATTGCCATCCAATACGCCCGGCGTATCAAAGCTTTGGATGAAAAAATGCGGTTGGAACTGCAAAATGCAGAAAAAAATCTGACCAGCCTGCGCATCGGCATTACCCATACTTCCGAAAGCAATCTGACCACCCAGGTACTGGCAAAATGCAGCAGTCAGCACCCCGGCCTGAGCATCACAATAACTACGGACACGATAAAAAATCTTTATGATTATCTGGGGAACTATGAGATCGATCTGGCCATTGTGGAGGGGCAGGTGACCAATCCCCGCTTCTCTTCCATGATGCTGGATACGGATTACCTGGTATGCGTCATGTCCAACGATAATCCCCTGGCCAGAAAAGTCATGGTGACATTGGAGGAGCTCAAGCGGCAGCAGATGATCCTGCGGCTGCCCTCCTCCGCCACCCGGATGCAGTTTGAAAGCAGTCTGGAAAGTCACGGGGAAAGCATACAAAGCTTTAACGTGATACTGGAAGTGGATAACATCGCCACCATCAAAGACCTTATCCGAAAGGATCTGGGGGTTTCCATCCTGCCTCGCAGCGCCTGTATGGATGAACTGTGCAAGGGAAAGATCACCGCCCTGCCCATCGAAAATCTGAGTATGGTCCGGGAGACACGCATTGTATACAACCGGGACTTCGGGCACGTGGACATTCTCCGGGAGATCACCCGTATCTATCAGCACGAGCTCAACGCTTACCACTTTTAAGGTAATACGCCGTTACGTTCCAATGAAAATTTTTCATGCCGGCAGGAAACTTCTGCCGGCATCTTGTTTATATTCACGTAAGTGAACAATATAATATGTCGTTTATTCTTGAAAACGGCTTTTCCTGTATAAGTACCCCCTGCACCGAAACGCTTCTTCGGGATAGCGGCTTGGGGCGCACCGTTCCTGACAAACAAAAAAGCTCCCGAAGGAGCAATCTGTTCGTTTGCAAGCACTTTTCGTGCAGTTGGCGATCCCAAAAAGCCATGTCGCATGCAGGTCATGCCGTATTGCACCTATTCCCGCCAAAATGCATACATAAGTCCATTCCAGCTTTCCCGACCGCAATCTAAAAGGTCGAGTATCCTCTGCTTCTCCCCGCTGTGCGCCCTGTTATAGCAGTATCATCCGACCAAAATCGCAGCTGCGGTGATAGTCCGGTGTATCTGAGGTCACCGGATTCCAGGCCAGATAATGGAGATGATCCGTCAGATCCCCGCACTTGTATACGTTGCCCCGCAGCTCCATCCCCGGCACAAAAATTTTAAATGCCGGATACAAAGTGCGCATAAAAGCTGCAGGCAGGCAATAATACGCCTCCCATCCCGTCGTTGTATACCCGGTACGGATCTGAAAAAGCTTTCCCCCGTCCCGGGGCAAAAGCCGCAGGCGATCCCCCCGTCCATAGCCGATACCTGCATTAAATGCCCCGTTGGGATTCACTTCAAAGTTTATATACCGGCCGTCTCCCTGCACAGGCGCCAGAAAGAACTCCATGCAGCTGTCATTGCACACAGGATCCGTAAGCCCGGTATATTGCGCACGAATATTCTTTTCTTCGGCTCGCTGGTACACATACAGATGCTCCGCATCATAGCAAAGCTTCTGCAGCATGGAAACCTCTGCTTTTGTGCCCCACAGCGGGATATCCGCCGAAAGAGCCGGGATCTGTGTCCACTCCGGTTCCGTCCCTGCCCGCTGAATGCTGTATTCCCGCATATCTCTCCTTTTGTATCAGATCAGTCGGTGTACGCTGTCCACTTCCCCGTTTTTGATATATACCCGAGGCACTCTGGGAGCAATCAGGCACACGATCTCATACCCGATGGTACCGGAAAGCTCCGCTATATCATCGGCGGTGATGCAGTCTTCCCCGTCACGTCCGATAACGGTTGCCACGTCCCACTCCTTCACCTGGGGAATATGGGTCACATCCACCATGACCTGATCCATACACACCCGGCCTACGATAGGCGCCCGCTGTCCGTGCAGAAGCACATATCCCTTGTTGGAAAGATGGCGGGGCAGTCCGTCTGCATAGCCGATGGCCAAAGTAGCAATGCGCATGGGCGCCTGCGTCACATAGGTCATGCCGTAGCTGACAGGCGTCCCGGCTGGTACGGTTTTAAGGAATGTCACATGGGTTTTCAGGCTCATCACCGGCTGCAAAGGCTCCAAACGGTGCATATCCACTTCTCTGGAAGGCAGCAGCCCATACAGAATAACTCCCTGCCGCACCATGTCGTAATAATCCTGCCGTCCCATCAATGCAGCGCTGTTGGAAATGTGCAGCAGCGGAATATGCAGCCCCCGCCGTTTTATTTCTTCCGACACCCGTGCAAACCGATCTGCCTGCAGATCCGCATAAGCCGTATCCAGCGTATCCGCCGCCGCGAAATGAGAGAACAGCCCCACTACCCGGCCGCCGGGCAATGCGCAGATCTGTGCAATACGCTCCGCTGCCTGCTCCCAGGGCAGACCCAGCCGGCCCATCCCCGTATCCACGGCAATATGCAGGGAGACTTCTTTTCCCCGGCTGGCCGCATAGGCACACACGGCCTCCGCTTCCTCTACCGAGGCCACGGTAGCCTCTATATTATAGCGCAGCAGTTCAAAAAAGCATGCCTCCGGCGTGGGCGACAGCAAAAATACAGGCGTACGTATCCCCGCTTCCCGCAGCTGTACGGCTTCGTCTGCAGTGGCTACGGCATACCGGTCCGCCCGGCCGGAAAGCTCCCGGGCAATACGCACTGCTCCGTGGCCGTACGCATCAGCCTTGATCACGGCTGCCATCTGCACTCCCTGCGGGATATGCTTCCGGGCGGCGTCAAAATTGTGCACCAGGGCATTCAGATCCACTTCTTCCCAGGTGCGCAGGGCATCAAAGTTCATCATCATGGGCAGTTCCCCTCTGGGGCATGTTTTTCGGCCCCGGGATTCCCGTAAACAGGGGATGATCGTAACGCAGACGCATTCTATCCCAAAGGCCGTATTTCTCTGTATTGGCAATGGCATGAATCATTTTTTCTTCCACATCCGGCACCAGCCGGGCCAGATACCCGATCAGTTCCTTGGCTTCCTCCCGCTTGGTATGCCCCGCAGCCGGACAGTTGGCCTTCTGTACCGGCAGCTCCCGGCTCCTTGCTACGGAAAGGGCATATTTTTCAGGCAGGAAGATCAGCGGCCTGATCAGCGTAACGTCCGCCCGGCTCAGATAGGTCAGCGGGCCGAAGGTGTTGATCCGTCCTTCGTACAGCATACTCATAAGGAATGTCTCCAGCACGTCCTCTCGATTATGCCCCAAAGCCACCTTGTTGCAGCCCCTGTCCCGGGCGGCATTATTCAATGCACCCCGGCGAAGCTTGGCGCACAGAGCGCAGGGATTCTTTTCCTGCCGGATATGGAATACCACCTCTCCGATATCTGTTTTCAGCACGGTATAGTCTATGCCAATGCGGGCAGCAAAAGCCTTTATGCTTTCCCAGTCCTGCTCCACGATCCCCAGATCCAGGGATACGGCGCATACCTCAAATTTTGTTCTGGAAAAGTTTTGATAGAGTTTCAGTGCTTCCATCAAAAGCAGGGAATCCTTCCCGCCGGAAACGCCGATACAGATCCTGTCTCCGTCCTCTATCATATGATACCGCTCATCTGCCCGGCGGATACTGCCCAATACTCGCTTCATGCTGCCTCCATTTTTAGAGCAATTTTTCAAAATCCGGCAGCGCTTTACCATAAATACATAAAGGAAAGGCCCCCGGCAAAGCGCAGGCGCCGTCTGCAAAAAAGCTGCCGCCCCTGCCTTTAGAAATTGCTACAGTAGATTATACACGTCCCCCGTGTTTCTGTAAAGAATGGGCCGTGCACCGATTGTCGCCGAAACGCTGAGACGTCATGAAATATTTACACTTTGGACGCACCCTGTAAACGCTTTTCTGCCATGCTATAAAGACTACTTTTAATTGGGAGCGACCCATGAAAAAAAGATTTCCGGCAGCGCTGCTGCTTCTGTTTATGCTGCTGTGCGGCTGCCATAAAAAAACCGGTTCCCCCATTCTCCCGCTGGAAAGCTCTATGCCTCCGGTTTCTGCAGCGGGAGCAGTATATACCCCCGCTCCCGCTGCTTCCTCCACCCCGCAGGCCACGCCTTCCCCCAGTCCGCTGCCCACTCTGGCTCCCGTGCCCACTCCGCCCGGTCTTCTGGGCCGCCGGCATGAAGAAAAGTTCACTTTGGAAGAGATCTGCACTGATTCTTCCTATACCAGCCCCCGGCAAAGCCTTTCCTGGTACATGGTGGAAGACAGGGAGACCTTTGGCAAGCTGGTGACCTATTATGTGGTAGATATCTGGATCCGGGATGTAACGCTGCTGCGCACCGCTTTTGCCCAGGATCAGTTCAAAGCCCGGTATATACAGGATATTGAGGATATATCCCGGCAGACGGGGGCCATAGCCGCTCTTTCCGGAGATTTTGCCGTCTACCGGAAAAAGGGACTGGTCATACGCAACGGAGAGGTGCTGCGCAAAAGTCTGGATAGCAGCAGGGATGTGGGCGTGCTGTATAAGGACGGTACCTTTGCCTGCTATGAAGCGGGACAGGTACCCCTGGAAGATATCCTTTCCCGGGATCCCTGGCAGAGCTGGTGCTTCGGTCCCTCTCTGCTGACGACAGACGGAGGCCACAAAAGCCGCTTTCACACCACGGTGGCGGCGACTAACCCCCGGGCGGCCTTTGGATATTATGAACCGGGGCATTACTGTTTTGTGCTAGTAGACGGCCGCAGCAAAAAGCACTCTCTTGGACTTACCATGGAGGAGCTTTCCACCCTGATGGAGTCTTTGGGCTGCTGCGCCGCCATAAATCTGGACGGCGGTGCTACGGCCCAGTTGAGCTGGAACCATGCCCTCGTTAACCAACCCAGCGGCGGCGGCCGGCGGATCAATGATATTCTCTATCTGGCCCCGGAAGCTCAGCCCTGAAAATCAGCATAAAAAAAGCCCCGTTCAGCCGGGGCAAATGCTTCAGTTTTCTCGTTTGGCATCCAGATACGCATAAAGGGTATATTTGCTGATGCCGAAATACTTGGAGATCTTATCTCCGCTCTTGGTTACCAGGAAAGCCCCTGCCTTATTCAGGAAATCAATGGCCTGGATCTTATCGTTCTTGTTCATCAGTGCCACCGGTTTACCTACTTCTTCTACGCTCTGCTCGATAAGATCCTCCAGCAGCTCATTCACATTCTGAGGAATGGCTCGGGGTTCCTTTTTCTCCTCTCCGTGGTGAAGCAGGGAGCCGACTGCTTTTTGAGCCATGATCAAATCGGTAATATCATAATTGATGCAGAAAATACCGTCTATACGGCCGCCTTCCCCCCGGATATATACGGTGCTGGATTTTAAGATCCTGCCGTCATGGGTTTTGAGCAGATAGCCTGTCCTGTCCTTAAGTTCTTCGGGGTGCTGCGCCTGCATGGCCTCCAAAGCGATCTGCGAAGGGCCGTCGCCCTGCTGCCGCTGAGATACATGTCCGTTTTCTATGGTTACGATGGTATGCTCCGGATCTCCGCCGGTAAGGTCATGGACCAACACCTCGCAGTTCTCCCCAAACTCATTTGCCAGAGCTTTTGCCAACCGTTTATAAAATTCAAGATTCATTCCGCTGCCTCCCATTGGGCTGTTTGTATTATCATACCTATTTTCCGCAAAAAATGCAACCGCATATTTGTAAACATAAAAGCATTGAAATATCAGAACGGATAAGGTAGAATAAGCATATATTGCCAAGCAGCAAGAAAGGAAAGCAAAAACATGGAAAACATATATGAAGAAGAACGGGATCTGGTAACTTTTTCCGATGACGAAGGGAATGAGTTCTCCCTGGAAGTCATGGACTATTTTGAGTATGAGGGCCAGGAATATGCGGTTCTCTGCCAGCTGGAAGAGGATGTGCCCGAAGGCACCGATACAGAAGTGTACATCATGAAAGTTTCCGAGGAAGGTGAAGACGAGATCTTCCTGCCCGCCGATGAAGACAAAATGGACGAGCTCACCCAGATCGTGGAAAAGATGCTGGATGAGATGACCTGCTGCGGCGACTGCGGTGCTTGCGATGTAGCCGACTGCACAGACAGAGAATAACTTCATATTCCTTAAAAAGCAAAAGACCCCTGAGGGGTCTTTTTTATTGCAGATCGCAGCAGCTTAAGTCTCTCCCTCCGCAGCGGTTTGAGATGCCACATACAAAACATCGCTGATGGAACGACCGCCGTCTGCCGGGCGGTTATACACCTCACCCTGCCAGCACAGCACCGCTGACTGTCCTCCGTCCAAATTGTAAGCGGCAGCAAAGCCCATGTTCTTGCAGAACACCGCCAGATCCTCCATGGTCAGCCCCATGGAATATCTGGGCTGCCGTCCATCAATAAGCACTATGGCATAATGCCCGGGCTCATAGTATCCCAACACGCAGCGCGGATTCCTGTCCTTGATCTGGGACTTGGGAAACTCCTTCCGAGGCCCCCCGTCCTTATCCAGTAATCCGGGGCCAAAGGTCCATACCTGCCAGGGATCCTGCGCCAGAATATCCTCCACTTCATACTCTTCCGGCGTATAGGTGGCCATTACGCCGTCCCGGTACAGCACACAGATATCATACTTTCCTTTTGTTTTGCGGTACAATTCCCCGTTGCGCACCACCAGCCCCATGTTCCGGGTGTAAAAATCCCCGGAAGCGGCAAAGAGCGCCTGAACTCTGTCTGACATTTTCTTTACGGAAGCCGCCGTATTCTTGTCTGAAAAACCGTTCTTCCCTGCGGCGGCAGTGCGCAGCAGTGTTACATCCTGCACATAGATATCTACTACATGGTAGGTGATATAATCCTGATAGGTCTCCTCATCCTTCTCCGTTCGGATAGAAAGGGCAATATTCTCTTCTGCATAACGATCCGCTTCCCGCACCGGTTCTCCGTAGGAAAACACATCAAAGCGGCCGCCCAAAAGCCCTGCCGGCGTAGGAGCAGGCGTATCCGTAGGAACGGGAGTAGGGGACGGTGCATCCGTAGGTTCCGGGGTAGGCACCGGGGTATCTGTAGGCACTGGGGTAAAGGTAACGATGGCTACCGCTACCTCTTCCTGGTCTATCCGGCTGGACTGCTCCCCTGGTACCTGAGTCGGCTGGGGAGCGCTGCCCTCCCTGCATCCGCCCAGCAGCAGGCAAAGCCCCATCAGGAGCACCATAAGAATATACTTCATAGAGAATGCTTCTCCCTTTTGCAACTGTACAATGGGAAAAGTATAGCACCGATGGGAAATTCTGTCGATAGCGGCGAAGAAAAAAGAAGATTTCCCACCTGTGCTCTGAAATTTTTGTTTCGAAGAAAAATTTTTCTTGCATTTCAAACCGGGATGCGGTATAATACCCCTTGCATCGGGGATGTAGCTCAGCTGGTTAGAGCGCTGTGTTCACATCGCAGAGGTCTAGGGTTCGAGTCCCTACATCCCCACCATTGATCCACCGTATTTTTGACAGGGTACGGTGGATTTTTTATGACCTCAAAGCCACATAAAATGAAACCTTGCAGATGCGCCTATACGAAATTCATTTTTAGCCAAGCTCATGATAATACGGGCAGATGTCTTCATAACTTCCGTCCTTCATGCGAAACCCCTTCGGGATTACGCCAAGCTGCACAAATCCCAGCCGTTCATACAGATGCCGGGCATGAATGTTCGAAGCAACGACCGCATTAAATTGCAGGACTCCAAAACCGTGGGCCGCTCCTTGCACCAGACAATCCTGCACCAGTTTTTCCCCAATGTGCAGGCCGCGTGCATCTTGACGAACGGCATAGCTGGCATTGCAGATATGACTGCATCGACCCACATTATTGGGATGCAAAATATACAGGCCATAAACTTTTCCCGTATCAACATCCTCCGCAATGGCACTAAAAGTCTGACCTGCAAAAAAACACCTTTCCCGTGTCTGCCGTAAGCAAGTCTTCCTGCGGAAAAGCGATGCCATCCTCAACAACTTCATTCCAAATCTGAATCATTTGAGGCAGATCTTCTTCTGTGTATTTTCTGATAATAATATTCATGTTCGTATAACCTTCTTCTTAATTAGTGCTTTCAAGTTACACTTGAATATAATCCTAATATCTTTCATGGTTTACCGAGCGGATTATAGCACGCCAAAGCAAATTCAGCAATCAGGATGCCTGAAAGTACCGTCAACAGGCTGTGGAGCAACCGTGCAGCAAATCCCTTTCACACCGGCAGCAGATGGATATAAAAAGATCCGGACGCCCCTATACATAAGCGCTCAGGCTTTCGGCGGCCGGACGGACCAGCCACTCCCGCCGCAGTTCCCACACCATTCCCTGCACATTCTGCAGATCGACCTGCTTTACCGGATCCATACGGTTTTCCGGCAGCAGAAGCCGTTCCCAGCTTTCAAAGATCCGCTGTTTCCACTGGGGGGAAAAAGCGGTTGTCATGACCTGTACCGTATTCAGCCCCTGCCGTGTCATTTCCCGCTCAAATGCAGCCGTATCCGCCCGATCCTTTCCTATATAGCGCAGCTGCAATACCCGGTTCCACAGATCCAGACGAAACAGCAGGATTTGTTCCTCAGGCACATCCAGCACCAGCGTATGGGCAGACTGATCCACCAGTCTTTTATCCGGAAATACCCAATAGGGCAGCTCTGCTCCCTTTGGCCGTGGCACAAAAGCCTGCGCTCCTTCTGCCAAGAATTCATAAGCAGTCAGGAAACCCGGCGCACAGTTCCCATACTTCTTTTGTATCATATCCGCCCGGCAATGGCAAACGCCCTCCCGCTCCAATGCCTCCGCAACGACAGGAGCCTGCGCCGTATACACCCGCAGTGTCATAGGACCTGTACCAGCCATTCTTTTCTGAGCTCCCACACTGTCCCGTAACAGCTGTCGTTTCCGGCGGAGACGTAAGGATCAAACAAACGCTGCCAGCTGTCGGTGATCTCCTGCTTCAGCTCCGGATAAAAGTGGGACATACAAACTTTTGCATCGCTGAGACCCAGCGCATTCAGTTTTTTTCGATGTGCCCATCCATCCTCTTCTCCGGCAGGAATGTAGGCATAATTCAGGATCATCCCCCATTCGGCTATGTTCACCGGCGTTACCAGTTCCGGAGGGATCTCCAGTTCCAGCAGGACGCCCGCCTCGTCCGGCATCATGGCTGCATCCCGGGTATAGGATAACCACACCACGCATTCTGCTTCCGGCGGCTTGGCCGCCAGCCCCGGATGATGGGCCGAAAGCCAGTCATAGGCTTCCAGCATCAGGGGCGCATGCTCCTGCAGATCTGCAAACAGGTTCTTTCTGCCGGCAGTATATCTGCCCGTTTCCAGCAATGTTTTCAGCACCATCGAATGTTGCTTTGTCCAAAAACGCATAGTGCTCCTTTCCGCTCGCCTTCCGTACCAAAGCGATACGGGCTCCGCCGTATCCCCGGCAGAGCCCGCTCTCTCTCGCGCATTCCCTTTCAGCGCCGTGAATTCTGTTTTAGTTTTCCTTGGAAATATCTGTACCGAAGTATTTTTCAGACAGAGCCGTCAGCGTGCCGTCAGCGCTGAGTTCCGCAAGAGCCTGATTGATGGCATCCAGCAGGGTGGCGGAATCTGCCCCCTTGCGCACGGGGATGGCGACCCGTTCCACGTCATCGGAATAAGCGGCGATCTTAATGTTTGCTTCCGGATGTGCATTTTTATAATCGGCAAAAACGACCTCTGCATTTAAAGTAGCATCGATACGACCGGAAAGCAGCAGCTCGATGGTCTGGTTCAGATCGTCTACACCGGTAACCGTAGCGCCATAAGCCTCGGCCTGTTCTGCATAGGTGCTGGAGATGGTGTTGGCCGTGGTCTTGCCCTTAAGATCCTCCATGGAATGGATATCTTCATACTCCCCCCTTACGATGACCGCCGTGCGGTTGTAAGCATAGGGGGTGGAAAAATCATACTTTTCCTGGCGCTCCGCCGTGATGCCCACGCCATTGACCATGATGTCATAACGGCCGTCATCCAGTCCGGCCAGCAGACCGTCCCATTCACCTTCCACAAAATTCACGGTCACACCCAGCTTTTCTGCGATCTTCTGGGCGATCTCCACATCGTAGCCCACCAGCTCATCCTGTTCGTTATGATAAGTCCAGGGCGCCCAGGTGCCCTCCATGGCCACGGTGATGCTGCCCTTCTGCCGGATCCGCTCCAGCTGGTCGCCTTCGGTCTGATTGTTTTTCTTCTGACATCCGGCTGCTCCCAGAGTCATAAGCAGCAGAGCTGCCAGCAGCGCGCAAAGAGTTCTTTTGATTTTCATGTTCTTATACACTCCTTCTTACTTCTAATATTATCTGTTATGTTCAATCCTCCATACCGGCAGACCCCTGTATGGATCTCAAAAAAGCTTTGGTGCGCTCCTGCACGGGATGCTGGAAGAAATCCCGGGAACTTCCCGCCTCCACCACAGCGCCGTTTTCCATGAACACTACCCGGTTGGATACGTTGCGGGCAAAGCTCATTTCATGGGTCACCACCAGCATGGTCATGCCCTCCCGGGCCAGCTCCTGCATGACGGAAAGGACTTCCCCCGTCAGCTCCGGATCCAAGGCAGAAGTGGGTTCGTCAAAATAGATGATCTCCGGTTTGGAGGCAATGGCCCGCGCAATGGCCACCCGCTGCTGCTGTCCCCCGGAAAGCTGAGAAGGGTAATACTCCGTTCTGTCCCCAAGCCCCACTTTTTCCAGTGCGCGCAGCCCCAGCTGCTTCGCCTCCGCTTTGGGCATTTTCCGCCCAATGATAAGCCCCTCTGTCACATTCTGCAAAGCCGTCTTGTTGGCAAAAAGGTTGAAGCTCTGGAACACAAAGGCGGTTTTCCGCCGGATCCGGGCGATATTCTTCTTGGATATATGGGCCATGGCAAACCGTTCTCCGTCAAAAACCATCTCCCCTTCATCCGCCTGTTCCAGATAATTCAGGCAGCGAAGAAAAGTGGTCTTTCCCGAACCGCTGGGGCCTACTATGGCGATAACATCTCCCTGCTCAACGGAAAGATCGATCCCTTTGAGCACGGGGTTGCCGCCAAAGGCTTTTTTCACACCCTGTACTTCCAGCATGGCTCAGGCCCTCCTTTTCCGGTCGTATTGGAGTTTCTTCTCCCCTACTACCTGAAGCTTGGTCAGCACGGTAGAGAAGATCAGATAGATAAGTCCTACCTCCAGATACAGCAGCAGTGGTTCATAGGTTCTGGCTACAATACGCTGTGTCACCATAAACATCTCCGTTACAGTGATGTTGGCCGCCAGAGACGTATCCTTTACCATGGAGATCAGGGAGTTGGACAGGGGCGGAAAAGCCGTGCGCATGGCCTGCGGCAGCACAATGCGAAAGATTGTCTGCAAATAGGACATGCCTGCGCAAAGCCCCGCCTCCAGCTGACCCTTTGGCACGGATTCCAAAGCCGCCCGAACGGTTTCTGCGCAATAAGCGCCTTCGTTCAGGGCAAAGACGATCACCGCCGCCGGAAACGGCTCCAGCAGGATCCCTACCCGGGAAAGGCCGAAGAACACTACAAATAACTGCACCAGCAGGGGGGTGCCCCGAAAGATCCATATATAGAACCGGGCCAGCTGCCGCAGCACCTTAACATTGGCAAACTGCACCAGCGCCGTGATCACGGCAATCACCATTGCCAAAGAAAAGGCGATCACCGTCAGCGGAATGGTGACCGTCAAACCGGGAATAAGTATTTTGGGGAACGATTCCAGAAACAGTTCCCACAGGCGGCCTTCAAACATTTTTCCTTCCTTTTCCGGCGGCTTCTGCGGGATGCCCGCCGGACATTGTCATACATGTATTCCGTATTAGTATACCGGGCTATTGTGCAATTGGCAAATGCTTTTCCGAAATAATTAAACCTGAAATGAAAACTTTTTCTATAGAAGAATCTGATACCGGCAAACAGAACGGATGAAATGTGTGTGTGTTCTTCATATCTTTCCGTTCTGCTGTACCTGCACGTTACCGTCCTCTGATACCCTTCGCCGAGGGAAAATATTTCTGTTGACAGATTTTCCGGACTGTTGCATACTGTTGGAATAAGCAGAACTAATGCGCTTTCCGACACGGTTTTCCGTGCCACTGCCGATTTTAGTATCTGCTTTTTTGTTCCCGTTAAAGGTAAAGTTGCTACCATAATGTGCCCGGTTTTTCTTTATCATTCTGACAACAACGACCATATTGCCTCTTTCACTATTTATGGTTACAGATGCACCACCAACCAACATATATTCGAAGAGATCATACCCATCTGTTCAGTCGGGCAGGCCGTTCTCCTGAAGCTTGCTTAATCCCAGTTCCTGCCAGGCTTCGTTAAACAGGGAACGAGCTTTCGCCTGTCTGGTGTCGAATGTATTTTCCAGCTTAGCATAAGTTGTATACAGATTGTTCGCGCTACCGATTTCTGCCGCGCCTGCATGTTATTACTCTCTGATACCATCCGCCCAGGGAAAATCTCTTATTGACATTGCTTCCTGACTGCGGCATTTATTATAAAAGATGTTCTGAAGAAGCAAGCCTTCGTTTTCCGCATGAGCTTGCAATGTCTCGACAGCACCTTTTTCCTATTGACAGGAGAGCCGGCATCGAATATACTATGGATGAGGCCGTCGCTGATATGAACCCCGGGCAATTGCAGCCCGGACCCCACTGTCAGAGGGAGAGCCTCGTTTTTATTCCAGTAATATATTCCGGTTTCTCCATTCAATTCTTTTCTTACAGCATCTGCAAGCAGCTTAGTTATAGCATTATTTCTTCCCTGTACGCTTGCAACATGGTTGCTGTCAATATCCAACCCATTTTGTTTTCCTTTTCCTCCTACTCGCACAGCAGCTGTTACTTGCTTTCCGTTTACCTCCCCTTTTACAATGGCCATAACGCTGTTATTCGGATGGGTAGCAGATTCAATAATAGCTACGGGTTTCTCCATCAACGTGGGAAGCTGCTTCAGTAAAGCTGCGCCCAGCTGGTGATCTGCGTTCTTCGTTCCGTTCAGCGCATAATCTACATGGATCTGATCCATGGTCATTGGAAGTGCGCTCAAGCCCACCTTCTGGAAGATGTCCGGCGTCTTTCCCAGCACAAAGGTATCACGTTCCGGGAACTTACCGGCCACATAATCGTCTATCTGCTGGGCAAAGGATCTGGAATAGTCGTAGTAGTCTGTGTCCAGAGCGTAACGGGTACCATTGCTTCCCACGGTCTTCTGCACCGTCAGAGCAGCGGACCGGTCACGGATCCGCTTGGCCTCCTCTATGGCTTCCGCAGAGGCGTTATTGCGTCCCTTTGTCCAGTCGGCAAACCTGCTCGTTACGATGTCAGCCGCTTTCTCGGCGTCCTGCACTGCCGGATCCGCCAGGCGATCATCCAGGATTTTCATGATCGTGGCATCGTCAAACACGGGGAGCACAGGCTTCTGCTGGATCACTTTCCCGGTCTTCTGGTTTACCATCTTCCGGTCCACCAGCATCTTCCAGTAGTTTTCATACTCGGGGCTCAGGCTGTAGCGTCCGTCTTCCCCTTTCATCAGGTACTGGGAGAACTTGGGGATCAGGTTACGCTCATAGCAAAGCTGGAGGTACTTCTCGCTTGCCTCCCTCATGTAGGCGTTGCCGTCCTTGGCCTTTACGGCCTCCGCTTCGTTGAACCATTCCGCCAGGGCAGGCGCGTCTCCCTTCTTGCCCCTGTTGTTCCCGCGTTCGTTCTGGGTGCTGGTGTATTCCGTCCAGGACCGGATATCCAGATACTTACGCATGTTCTTGTTCATGCCGCTGGCGTGGTACGGGATCACATAGTCTATATCCTCGCTTGCCAACAAGGCTCTTATCTGCGCATCGTTTATGCCTATGGCAATGTTGCCTGCCGTGTCCGGGAACCGGTCCCGCAGATCCATCATGATATCCCAGGGCATGCCTTCCACCCGGTCAAAGATCAGATTGCCGTTTGCGTCCAACCCTGTAATTCCATACGGGATCAGGCTCATGTTGATCATCATGCCGGTATATCCGCACATCTCCACCATGGCAGGGACCTTGGTGTAGGCATGCATTTTTGCTCTTCTCTGGGCAAGCTCAATGACCGCTGCCATGGTGTCCAGCATGTGGATCACCTGGAAGTCGCTCCAGCTCTGATGCCGGAAGCCGCTCTCCTGGTTGGCGTACTGTATAACGGAGTCAGGCACCAGCCGCTTGGCGTCGCCGCGCACATACGGGGTATCCGTTTCCTGAGCTTTGCTCCGGGTGGAATTGCGCACCTGCGTTACAAACGCATCTACCAGCGTACGGTCCGCTGTATCCAGGCTCTTCTTAAGCTGCTCGATCCCCTTGGCGGACAGGAGCTTTTCCGGAGTGTTCCTAACCACATCCACCGCCCTGGCGATGATCCTTTCAGACTCTTCGTCCATGGACAAACTCTCGCGCAGTAACTTGGAGAAGTCGTTGTACGCCTTCTCATCCGCAGCGCTCATATTGCTCTTTGTTTCGTTAGGATGGTAGCCGTGCTCTTCCTTCCACTTCCGCTGCTGTTCCGCCACCTGTTCCTTGGCAGTCCCTACCTTTTGCGCCAGGTACTTCCGCATATACGCCTCAGGATTGTTGAGGAAGGCATTGATCGCCTTGGGGCTCTTGAGACGCGCCGCTTCCACATAACACAGGGCGCAGGCGACCTCTATCTTCATGCCTTCCTGCTGCAGCTTCTGCAGTTCCAGCCGGATGGCCACGGTCTCCTCCTGTGTGACGGCACGGCCCATCTTGGCCTGCAGCCGCTCCGCAATGGTCTGCAGCAGGATACGCTTCCGGCAGAGGGTGGAGAAGTCCAGCGCCAGCTTATAGTGCGGGTCTGCATTCTGCTTGTAGGGGACGTAGGCTCTGTTTTCTTTTGCCGCAGAGATCTCCGCTTCCGTCTTCAGCTCGGGTCCGAAGTCCAGGATGGCTCTGTGCATGGATACCTTATCGCACACCTTGGTCATAAGGTTAAAGAGGCCGTTCAGCGCCTTCTGGCTGATGGGTTTTCCCTCTCCCACCAGACCGGAGTCCAGCAGGTCCTGACGGTATCCGGCCAAGTCGCTCCTGGTGATATCCACGCAGTATTTGTTTATCTTCTCGTCTACCTGCCGCTCCGTCTTCGCTTCCTTCAGCTCCTCGACCAGATTGTCCTGGTCCACGGACGTTACATTGGCCGTTTCTCCTATGGCGCCTTCCAGAGTGCTCTTTCGCTCCTGCACCTTTTTGAGCACTTCATCCAGACCGTCCAGCCATTTGTCTGCGGTCTTTTCGTCTGTGATCTCATGCTTCGGCGTGGCACCGGACTTACGTGTTGTATTGCATTTGCAAACAGGCTATACTTATGTATAATAGTGGGATTTCATTCCTGCCGGAAAGGAATGCACCCAATGAAAAAAACGTTTACCCATTTTGCGGCTTTTCTGCTTTTGCTGCTGCTCGGCTGTCAGGCACAGCCCGCTTCGGAAAAAGCCTCCGCCCCGTCAGAACCGGCTCCGGTCACGGAGACAGTCTCTGCCGCACCCCTGCCGCAGCAGGAGGCGCCTCAGCTGCCGGACGTATGCCGCCTGTACTATGATTATACGAAGCTGGCATATATCGTTCCTGCCGCCAGCGACCTGCCCCTTTCCGCAGAAGCCAAAAGAGGCGCTCCCGATGTGCTGGGTCTCTGGTATCAGGGCGAATTTACGGATATCTCCCAGGAGGGCTTCTCTGTTTCCGAACTGACAGAAGGAAAAGCCACAGAAGCCGGAGATTACGGCCGCTTCTGCTGGAACGGACAGCGGTACCACTGCATCCATGTGCAGGCCGCAGACAGTTATATCCCCAATCTGACCAGCGACTGCGGAGGCATTCTCTGGCTGGAGCTCACCGGCAGCTGCTGGGGCGATGATGGCACAACGGAGGGCGGCTACTTCACGGGCTTTGACACGGTGATCCTTACCGGCAGCGGCACTCTGGAGCTGAAACAGAATCTGGATTGCGGCAGGGGAGAACGGCCCTTCCCTGCGCTGATTCTGGACGGGCCGGAAGTTACCTGTCCATCGGCATCCCTTGTCCCCAACACTGCTGCGGATACCACCGCTAACCTTGTACTGCTTTCCGGAAGGCTGCGCACGGAGACTTTGATCATCGGAGGAGATGTTTGCATCACCGGAGGATCTCTTTCTGTCAATATGCTGATCGACTGTCTTCGGCTGGTATGCCGCGGCGGCGAAACCATACTTACCGAAGGCTGGGGCAATGCGGAAGAATGGGTCAGCAAAGTCCCAGCCGTATTGCTTACCGGCGGAACATTGACGGCGGATCTGTGGCTGGATGAGCGGACGGTATACTATCTCTGGGCAGGCTCCATTACCGGCCCCGGGCTGGCTCATCTGCCCGGCGTTCACCTGTTGGGAGAAAATGTGACTGTCAGGGATACACTGGAAAGCTGAGCTCCATGCAAAAAGCCGGTATGTTCCAACGACTCCCATTACCTGTACCGTTCAATACGAAATTAACACTTTTCACGTCAGAAAATCCTGCCTGCACCCTGAAAATCAGTGTACTGAAAAAGGAGCCCCGAAGGGTTCCTTTTTCATTGGAATTCTCACGAAATATATTTATGCCCGGTACACGATCTTCCCGTTGACCAGAGTCATCCATGCCTCCCCGCCGATACGGGTCAAAGGATCGGCAGTCCAGATGACTATATCGGCGTCTTTCCCCGGCTCCAGACTGCCTACCCGGTCATCTACGCCCAATTGCCGGGCGGGATTGATGGTCACGGCCCGCCAGGCTTCCTCCATATCCAGTCCCGCGCTGGCCGCCAGACCCGCACACAGGGGCAGGTATTGCAGGGGGATCACCGGCGCATCGGTAATGATGGAGATATCCACCCCGGCCTTATGCAGTATCCCCGCCGTTGCAAAGCTTTTGTGACTGAGCTCCACCTTGCTCTTTTTTCCGAAGGAGGGGCCGACAAACGCAGGGAACCCTTCTTTGGCCAGTTCATCGGCGATCAGGGCTCCGTCGGTGCAGTGATCCAGCGTCAGCTTCAACCCGAACTCCCGGGCGATGCGGATAGCGGTAAAAATATCGTCCGCCCGGTGCGCATGAACCTTCAGGGGCAGCTCTCCCGCCAGCACCGGCAGCATGGCTTCCAGCTTGGGATCATAGGCGGGAGGCTTTTCTCCTGCCTTTTCCTGGGCATATCGCTGGGTATGCCGAAGCAGATCCCGCAGCAGGGATGCCACTCCCATACGAGTCATAGGCGTCTTGCGTCCGTTCTGACCGTAGCAGTTCTTGGGATTTTCCCCGAAGGCGGCCTTCATGGCGGCAGGTGCTTTCAGGATCATATCATCCACCCGCTTGCCCGCCAGTTTGATCACCGCAAAGGTGCCGCCGATAACATTGGCACTGCCAGGGCCCGTGCAGGCCGTAGTCACACCTCCGCGCAGAGCATTGGCAAAAGCTTCGTCCTGGGGATTAATGGAATCTATGGCACGAAGCTGCGGTGTTAAAGGATCGGTAATCTCGTTATAGTCCCGTCCTTCCCAGCCGGTAGCCTCGTTATCCAGGCCAATGTGGCAGTGGGCTTCCACGCAGCCGGGAGTTACCAGCCGTCCTTCGGCTTCGATCACCTCTGCCCCCTGCGGGATCTCCAGTTCCGGCCCCATGGCGGCGATCCTGCCATCATCCCCAATAAGCAGATCCCCCCGAAGCAATTCCTGCCCGATAATGGGTTTTATGTGTCCGTTTCGGATCAGCAGCATATGCCATACCTCATTTCTTTTTTGTTCAGTATAGCATATTCGCCTGTCTTTTGCAAAAAATACAGCTTCAAACTACGTGATCCGCTGCCCGAATGAAAAAACCTGCCCGGTAGCAGAGAACCCGTGCCCTCGTCAAGCCATCCGTCTTCAAGGAATTCTCTCCACACATGCAAAAAAGGCCCCGAAGAGCCTTTTTCATCCTTATTCCTCCCCCAGTCCTGCCGGCGGGACCGCCGTACCGGGGGTCTCCAGCCCACCGTCTTCCAGCAGACTCTCATAGGCTTCCGGGCTTTGGGGAAAGGTGGCCATAAGGCCCGTAGTCTCCATACCGGAGGCAACGTTGCTCATGACCGGATACTCTGTTTGGGTCTTTTTGTTTTTCTTTGCCATGCGCACAGTATGTCCATGTGTTTTCTGCATTATTCATCAGGAATTCGCAATTCGTACAAGTATGGCTCTTGAAGGCTCCGGTCACACTGTGATAAAATAAAAAAAATTTCACCACAAGAAAAGGATGCAAAAGCATTGTTGAAAAAGTTTGCCGCGCTGCTGTTGGCTGCCCTGACACTGGCTGCCGCCGGATGCAGCCCTCAGGCCGCACAGGCCCAGCTGCCTACCGAAGCTCCCGTAACACAGCCCCCTGCCACACAGGTCCCCACCCCCGTGGCGGACAGCGTCTCCATAGTCGCCGTAACTCCGGCCCCTACGGAAACGCCTGTACCCACCCCTACTCCCAGCCCCACGCCGGAGCCTACGCCCGTGCCTGCGCCTACGGCCATCCCCTTCTCTTATTATGCGCCCACGGTAAACATGACCTTTGAGGAGCTTATTGGCGGTCTGGAAGATACTTTCCACGAAAGCGAAGGAACGGAGGCCAACTGGCCCAAAGGCTATCCGCCTGCAGATACATACTATGTTATTGTAGATGAATACTGGCAGGTGGTCATGATCTACACCAAGGATGCAAACGGCGAATATACCCAGCCCGTGCGCTACATGCTCTGCACTACCGGCAGCAAAAAGCTGGGGCCTACCCGCAAAGGCATCTATCCCCTGAAGGAGTGCCGGATCCGTTTTGGCACCTTTGCCGGCGGTGATTATGCCGCCCAGTACTGGACGCTCATCGTTTCCCGGACTTATTTCCACTCCATTCTGTACACTAAAAAGGATTTTTCCACCCTGATCGTTAAGGAATACAACAACCTGGGCACACGGGCCAGCCACGGCTGTATCCGGCTGCCCGTACCGGACGCCCGCTGGATCTGGTATAATCTGGCCCCCGGCACCCAGATAGAGATCCGGGTGGGGAGCAAATCGGATGAAGCTACCAAAGCCATCCGGGAGCAGCTGAAGCTGGCGCCCGTCCCCGATTACTGGCCCCAAAAACTTTTGCTGAAGGATATCCCCTATACGGATAACTGGCGGATCGAGGATGTGGATACCACGGTGCCCTTCGTCAACGCTACTCCGCCCCCGGTCCCCAAGAGCTGAGAACTGAATGTGCAAAAAAGAGACAGGCGCCGCCTGTCTCTTTTTTATATGCCTTTATTTGCGGGCCTCTGTTTGCTGAACCGCCGAAGACCTCCGCCTGCGATTACTTGCCGTTTACGCTGACACCCGGGATACGCACGGCCAGGGGGCCTTCATATCCGGCATCCTGATACCGTTCCAGAGAGAATGTCAGCGAACCCTGCTTTTCCAACAGGCTGCCGCTAATGCTGCCGCCGGTGAGCTTTTCCACGCCCTTGTCCGTATACAGATAAGCCAGACGGATCTCCCCGCCGAAATATCCGGAAAATACATCCAGCTGAAAATCGGAGAAGGAAACAGGATACAGGCACCCTTTCTTCATCTGTTCAAAAGGAACCGTCCCGTTATCCAGCCGCACCCGGCGGTATTCTCCCACAGGCTCCTCCCCCATATACCGGCAGAAACGGGTAGGCCCATGGAGACACTGCACCTGTCCCTCTTTCAGCAGCAGCCGCTCCTTCATGGGTACGCCATCCCAGGAATAGGGGGCCGAAGGCACCAGCGTCAGGTTCAGTCCTTCTCCGGTAAGCGCAGCTCCCTGCGTCTGCACCCCCTTCTTCCAATCGGAATATCCGGGATACAGCTGAGAGGCATTGGTTCTTGCCACATACAGATCCAGCAGCGTATACACATGCTCGCCGGAAAGCACCACATCATATACACCGGCTTTGGGCGCTTTTCTGGCATGGGCTCTGTCCCGGACAGTATCCAGTGCCCGGCGCACCTTTTCCGTCAAGGCCTGGGTATCCAGCCCCTCATACCGGAAGGAGAAGTACTGCTCCACATCCTGAGGCTCCTTGGACTGAGCTACAAACTCTCCCGAAACGCTGTACTGGCCATAGGAAACATCCGTTCCCAGCGAGTTGCAGATCTTTGTTTCTTTCCGCTGCACAAACAGCTCCGCGCTGTTAAGGAAGGCATCCTTTCTGTTGTCGGCTGCAAAAAGTGCTTTGGCCATTTCTTCCGCATTCCGGGTCAGGCTCCGGCCGCTGAGAGTGGAGGCTACTTCCTCAAAAGGAGCCTGAGGCCCGGCATACAGTTCATAAAAGTCATTCTTCACATGACCTGCCGCACAATATGCTTCTTCCAGAGTCTTGAAGATATCCTTTTGCTCCATGCCCGGAAAAAGAAGCACTTTGGCTGAACCCCTGTACTTTTTCTCTCCCTCGGCAAAGTCGTGATATACATATACGGTATACTCCGTCACGTCCTTCATCCGGCGCATATCCAGCTGCCGGCGGATAAAAAACAGCTCTGCGGTAGAGCGCTGTTCCTTCACAATGGAATATACGGGGATCTCCAGCGCCCGGAGCGCTTCCATAATTTTCTTTTCCATAACTGCCTCCTTCCTTAACCCAGCCGGATCCTGGCCTTTATGTAGGGGCCGCCGTCAGAGACCTTGACCCATTCCTTATAGCCCTTGCCGCAGAACCCTCCGCCGGAAAGCTGTACCTCCGGGCTCATCATCGTGATGGATTTCAGCAGATCCGGCACATAGCCCGTCAATACAATGGGGGAGAATATCTTTCCTGTGAGCTTTCCGTCCTGTATCTCCCGTGCAATGGATACCATGCACTGGATGCCCCAGTTTTTGGGATCCTCCATACCGGAGCTGGGCGCTTCCAGCAGAAATCCATGCCGGATAGAAGCGATCATATCCTCCACTTTATCCGTGCCCCCTTCAAAAAAGGTGTTGGTCATGCGGGTATAGGCTTTCCGTTCAAAGCTTTCCCGGCGACCGTTCCCCGTAGGCGGCGTGATAAGCGCCTCCGCAGAGCGTATGTCGCTGATGCCCGTCTTCAGGATGCCCTTATCGATGATGACGGTATCATGGGCCAGCGTTCCTTCGTCGTCAAAGAAATAGCTGCCCGTCTGGCTGCCTACGCAGGCCCCGTCGTGCATGGTCACCAGAGGAGAAGCCACCTGCTTGCCCACGTACTGTTTGGCCAGCGCCCGGTCCTTCACAAACATGTCCATCTCTACCCCGTGTCCGAAGGCTTCATGAACGATCATCCCCGTTACATCCGGGTCACAGACACATTCATATTCCCCGGGCACGATGCTTTGGGAATCCAGCAGTTCCAGCGCGGTTTTGGCAACATCTTCCACGCTGTGCTCCATCCGCTCCAACACCTCTGCGCCTCCGGCAGCGGAAAATCCTTTGTAGGCATCCTTTATCTCCTGTCCCCGGCGGGCCAGCGCCACCAGCGTCCCGCAAGTCCACAAAAGATCCTGCATCAGATCCCTGCGGCGGGAAAGGAAGAGCTTGTGGATCTCCTGATAGGCTGCAAATGCGGAGAAATCAATGATCCTGGGATCCACGGCCTTCCCCTTTTCCCGCAGGGCGGTGAGCCGGGCCAGAATGGCTTCGTCTCCCAGCTGCGCCGGGTGGATCTCATACTCTGCTGCGGTGCCGAACAATGCCGGTTCATCCTGCGGCACACCCTTTTCCATAAAGGATACCCCTTCCGGCAGATTGGAAAGCTCCGTCAACCCTTCTTTGATGGCCTTGCGGATAGCAGGCAGCGTCTCCCAGGACACATCCGTGCAGGCATATTCTCCATAGCCCTTCTCGTCCATGACCCGGATAACAAAGCCCCGTTTGGTAAGCAGTTCATCCTGCGTCACCAACGATCCCTGGCCGGAGACCCTGTAGTTTTTGGAATAACTGTCCTGCCCCAGAATGCTGGCATAGGCATATTCCTCCAGCAGGGAGGAAAGCAGCTCCTGCATCACCGGTTTTCTTTCCAGCAGGAAGGAACTGGAAGTGACCTTCATATGTATACCTCCTGTTATGTTCTGTTTGTAAGTATACCACAACCGCAAAAAATAGGAAAGGCTGTTGAGAAATTTCTGTGACAACCGGCAGATCGCATTGCGTCCCTCTTGACAAACGGGGTATACTATAAAGTACTGTAATATACAAAAAAGAAGGGACAGGAACATGACGAAAATAGACATATTCTCCGGCTTTCTGGGAGCGGGCAAAACCACTCTTATCCGCAAGCTTATAAAAGAAGCCTTTGCCGGCGAAAAGCTGGTGCTTATTGAAAATGAATTCGGCGAGATCGGCGTAGACGGCGCCTTTATGCAGGATGCGGGCATAGAAGTCACGGAAATGAATTCCGGCTGCATCTGCTGCTCTCTGGTAGGGGATTTCGGCAAGGCCCTGAAGAAGGTGCTGGAAACCTATGCTCCGGATCGGATCCTGATCGAGCCCAGCGGCGTAGGCAAACTCAGCGATGTGATCAAAGCCGTAGAGAAAGTAGATTCCAGGGACCTGATTCTCAACAGCTTCACCACCGTAGTGGATGCAAAAAAAGCAAAGATATACATGAAGAACTTTGGCGAATTCTTTAACAATCAGGTAGAAAACGCCAATTCCATCATTCTCAGCCGTACGGCCGGTATGGACCCCGCCAAGCTTTCTGCCGCCATAGCCCTCCTGCGCGAAAAGAATCCGGAGGCTACCCTCATTACTACCCCCTGGGAAGAACTGGACGGAAAGACCATTCTGGCTGCCATGGAAAAAAGGAGTACGCTGGAAGCGGCCCTTCGGGAACTGGAGCAGGAAGCCGAGACCCACGAGGAGCACGATCACTGCTGCCACCATCACGATCACGAAGAAGAGGAATGCAGCGATCCCGACTGCGCCTGCCACCATCATCATGACCATGAGGAAGAGGAGTGCGATGACCCGGATTGTGCCTGCCATCATCATCACCACCATCACGGCCATGATGCCGATGAAGTATTCGTAAGCTGGGGTGCGGAGACCCCCAGAAAATTTACCGAAGATGAGCTTCGGTACATCCTTGCACAGCTGGAAAGCGGGGAATACGGCACCGTTCTCCGGAGCAAAGGTCTTGTAGATGCGGCAGACGGCCAGTGGCTGTACTTTGACTATGTACCCGGAGAACCGGACATCCGCCGGGGAGCTCCCGGAGTTACGGGGCGCATTTGTGTCATTGGTTCTCAGCTCAAAGAAGACAAACTCCAGGTGCTGTTTAACGTATAACCGGCCAAAAGGTGGAATATATGGACATTCCTGTTTTTCTGTTCACCGGCTTTCTGGATGGGGGCAAGACTACTTTTATCCAGAGCCTGCTCATGGACAAGGAGTTTAACAAAGGCCAGACCATACTGGTGCTTCAATGCGAAGAGGGAGAAGAGGAGCTGGATCTCTCCAAACTGCCCGGTAATACCCGCGTCTTTATAGAATCCATAGACGAGGAGGATGCGCTCAGTGAAGAGCTGCTTCTTCGGCTGCAAAAGAAATACAAGCCCACCCGGATCATGGTGGAATACAACGGCATGTGGATGCTGGACAGCCTTTTTGAAGCTCTGCCTGAAAACTGGGCGATTGCCGGAGAAACTCTGTTTCTGGACAGCACCACCTTTCTTTCCTACAACACCAATATGCGCCAGCTGGTATTCAACAAGCTGCGGACAGCGGAACTGGTGCTTTTTAACCGGGTCACAGAGCAAACGGACAAGATGGCTCTGCACAAAATCGTCCGGGCAGTATCCCGTCAATGCGATATAGCCTACAGTTATGAAGATGGGCGCACTGAATATGATGAGATCATCGATCCCCTGCCCTTTGACATAAATGCCCCGGTGATCGTGGTAGAAGACAAGGATTACGCCCTGTTTTATCAGGATCTGATCGAAGATTTCAAGAAATACCACGGCAAAACCGTAGAAATGAACCTGTTGGTGGCTACCCGGGGCCGCATGCCCAAGGATACCTTTGTAGCCGGCAGGCAGATGATCATGTGCTGTGCCAATGATGTGCAGTTTGCGGCCTTTGCCTTCCGTTATGATAAGGTTGGGGAACTCAAGCATGCCCAGTGGTATCGGATCCGCGCCACGATCGAAGTGCGCTTTTCCGCCGTTTACGGCAAAAAGGGTCCGGTATTCAAAGTAGATTCCATCACCCCGACTCAGGAACCCCAGGAGCCTGTAGCCACTTTCTATTAAGAACTTTCTACTGCAGCAGAACAGCCGTCTCTGATTGAGAGACGGCTGTTTTACTGATAAGCGAAAATCCAAACCGGCCGGTGCTTACAACTGTTCCGGCAGCAGCCGGGGCGGCAGCGTCTTCAGCCGGCTTCGGGCTGTTTCCAACAGCGGCAGATACTCCTTCCGGTGCTCTCCATACCAGCGGATCAGCCCTCTGGCGGTATCCTGAGCCTGCATATAGGCCGAAAGAGAGATATTCCCGGCAGTCAGGGCCCTTTCCAGTTCCGGCTCATCCAGCAGCACCGGTTCCCCTTCCAGGGGAAATACCACATCCAGCAGCAGATCCGTAAAGACCGGATCCCTTGGATCGGAAAAATCCACGTCCAGCGTCATATCAAAATAACTCTGAAAATACCTTCCGTTTCCATCCCACATAGCTGTCAGCCACCAGCGGCCATGACGCGGCGCAGCCTGAAGCCACTCATATCCTCTATCCGCAATAGTCAGGCCCGGCACTCTCACCGGGGCCACAGGTTCTACAAAGGTCAGCAGTCCCATAGCCCCAGTAAAAACTGAGCTTTCTACGTATTCCATCCGCAGGGCGGCCTTCCGTACCGGCGGCCATTCCCAACGGGTCATGTGTTTGCGTTTCAATCCCATGAATCACCTTAATAAGAGGCAGGTATAAAACATGCAGCCGGAAACTGTTTCTTCATTGTGTGGCATACCCACCTTCCGGATAAAATTCAATTTCAGTATAGCACATCCCCGGGAAGGGAACAATCTTTCCAAACACGCTTTTCTACGTGCACTATGGCCGCGCATGGCTCCAAGAAAGCACGGGAAAAGCAGAAAATCCTGTTCCCATCCACATTGGAAACATTGCTTTAATTTCCCGTGTTTTTGCAAATAACAGCTTTATCGGAATGTTTTTCCATAAATGCCAGGCATACAAAAAGCTCCGGGCGAGCATTTCCCGGAGCTTTGATTGAGTGGATAGAATCGGGAACCAAGGCTCCCGATCCGCTCTGCAAGAGAAAAGGAGAACTTATCTCTTGGAGAACTGGGGCGCACGACGGGCTGCGTGGAGACCGTACTTTTTGCGCTCTTTCATTCTGGGGTCACGGGTCATGAACCCGGCCTTCTTCAAGGCGCCCCGCAGCTCAGGATCGGCTACGCACAGAGCCCGGGAGATGCCGTGACGGATAGCACCGGCCTGACCGGTGGTGCCGCCGCCGTAGACGTTGACGCTGACGTCAAACTTGCCCAGAGTATCGGTGAGGTTCAAGGGAGCACGAACGATCATCTTCAGGGTCTCAAGGCCAAAATAATCGTCCAGATCACGCTTGTTGATAACAATATTGCCGGTGCCGCCGGGAATCAAACGAACCCGGGCAACGGACTTCTTGCGCCTGCCAGTGGCGATGAAAGCGGTTTTTGCCATAGTCGTTCTCCTTCCTTATTTGAGCACCAGAACTTCGGGCTGCTGAGCCTCATGCTTATGATCGGGGCCAGCATACACGCGGAGCTTCTTGAGCATCTGCCGGCCCAGAGGTCCCTTGGGCATCATGCGGCGGATGGACTCATACACGGCGAAGCAGGGCTTCTTGGCAAGCAGATCCCCATAGGTGATCTCCTTCAGCCCGCCGGGATAACCGGTGTGGTACTTATAGGTCTTGTCCTCCAGCTTTTTGCCGGTGAGACGAACCTTGTCGGCATTGATGATGATCACATGATCACCGGTGTCCACATGGGGGGTGTAAATGGGCTTGTTCTTACCTCTGAGGATAGCGGCTACCTGGGAGCTCAGACGGCCGAGGACCATATCTGTTGCATCCACAACGTACCAGCGGTGCTCAACGGTTTCGCCCTTTGCCATATAGGTCTTCATGGCGATTCCTCCGAATTAAAGTATAATCAATCTTGCTGTCTCGGGCTCCGCTTGGCGGGGCTAGTGCCGCACTTCACCCAATGGCACTTGACTATAGTAGCAAAACAGGCGTGGATTGTCAAGGGAAAAATGCACAAATTCCGGGAAAAATTCGGTCTTTTTTATTTATGTGCATAACGGCTTTGGGTTCCGGGCACACTCTTTCCATGGAAAAGAAGGAAAGAGCAATGCCGCGATCCACCTATTACTATCTGCTGCTGGGGCTTCTGCTTCTGACCGTTTGTCTGGCCATACTGGTGCCCCTGTTCAAAAAGGATCCCCCGCCTAAAAATTCGGTATTCGTCTGTATGCCTGCCGCAGAAGCAGAGGAGGTATATGCATGAAGCCCCGAACAAAGTTTTACCCCATACTGGTGCCCTCCGTCCGGCGGGATGCGCCGGGAGACAAAGAGATCCGCCGGGCAGAGACCACGCCGAAGGAGGAACGGGAAAAATGCTGGGTTCCATGATGACGCCCCAGGAATATCAGGCTCGGGTGCAGAAGCATATTCCCCGCTCTCCCACCCTGCGCATGTGTCTGCAGGCTTTTGTATCCGGCGGGCTGATCTGCTGCCTGGGACAGCTGATCAAAGATCTGTCACTGCTGTATCTTACAAAGGATCCGGAAGCTGCTGGTACCATCGTTTCCCTGACGCTGATTTTCCTTACCGGTCTTCTGACCGCCCTGGGCGTTTTTGACAGGATCGCCTCTTTTGCCGGAGCAGGCACCGTGGTGCCCATTACCGGCTTTGCCAACTCCATCGTCTCTCCGGCCATGGAATTCAAAGCGGAAGGAATGATCCTGGGCACCGCCTGCAAGATGTTCCAGATCGCCGGGCCCGTACTGGTCTATGGCATAGGCAGCAGCGTAATAGCAGGAATCCTGTACTATTTGCTGCATCTGCCTGGTTAAATCCGTTTCTTTCAGCTCCCCGCCGGGAGCTTTTCCTGTTTTTAGCAGCGCACCGGGTTCGATCCTGCATCTGCTCCGTTTTACAGGGGCAGCCGCATATATATCTCTTTTTTCAGGGAACCGTCAAGCAGCTGAAACGCCCTCGGCATCTCCCCCACGGGCGCATAGCCCATCCGTTCATACAGGCGTCGGGCCCTGTCATTTCCTTCCATATAGGAAAGTTCCAGCTGCATAAGCCCCCATTTTCTCCCCAGGGCGGCCATCTCTTCCATCATAACGGTCGCCAGACCCAGCCCCCAGTATTCCCGAAGCAGCGAGAGCCCCACCGTCCCCCGGTGACGGGTCTTGAGCCGTTCTCCCCGGTTAAGCTGACAGCTGCCTGCCGCTTTGCCCTCCACATAACACATCAGAAAATATTTCTCGGGCGAACGCAGGGCCTCTTCCAGAATTCGGGCTTCTTCCTCCGGTGTTACAGTTATTTCACTGGGATACCGAATCAAAAACTCGGTTTCCGTACAGACCTGCTTCCACAGGGTCAGCATGGTGATCCCGTCCCGGCCTTTCCCGGAACGCAGCACCGCTTCCCGTCCATCCGGAAGCTTCCAGTTTTTTCCTTTATACAGCATATTTATAGTCCCGCAGGCAGTTCTTCCCGTTTGGGGCAGGAGCGGGCTCCCTGCCGGCTGACGCAGAAAGAGCCGCAGCAGGTGCCCCGGCGATTGGCTGCCTCAGGGGACAGGCCTTCCCAAAGAGCGGAAAGGAACCCGGCGTTATAAGCATCCCCGGCGCCCACGCAGTCTGCCACCGGCACGGGGAAAGCCGGATTGGAATATACGCCCTGATTGGTGTATACATCAGCGCCCAAAGCCCCCCTGCGCGCCACTACCATCGGCACCTGTTCCAGTAACATTTGCGCCGCCTTTACGGGATCCTCCTCCCCCGCCAGGGGGCAAAGCTCCTCCTGTTCCGAGCCGAAAAGCACCGTGCAGCAGCCCAGAGCCCGCCGGATGTTCTCCGCAAAGAAGGGATCCTTCTGACTCTCCATCCGGGCATTAATATCCAGACTCACCGGAATGCCCCTCCTTTTGCAGGCTTCCATCAGGGCCAGCTGAGTCTCTGCCGCCGGATCCTCCCGCAAGGTGATGCCGGAAGCATGAAACCAGCCCGTTTCTTCCAAAATGGCTTCCGGCACCTGTTCCGGCAGAATGTGGTGCTGGCTGGCCCCCGTCTGAGGGAACGCAAAGGGCGTCCGCTCCCCTTGTGCATCCACTACAATGAGCACCTCCATGGTCATCAGTTCCGGGTACAGCTTCAGGCACCTGGTGTCCACTCCGTCCTCTTCCAACCCCCGGCGCAGGGCTCGTCCAAAGCCGTCTTCCCCTGCAGAGCCTGCGAAAAGCACAGGAATGCCCAGCCTCCCCAGTCCGGAGGCGGTATTGGCCGCACTTCCCCCATGGGAAAAGCGCACCCGGGTATCCGAAGGCCGGCTGCCTGCAATATGAGCGGCCCCATAGGGAATCAGCAAATCGGGACATATATCTCCGAAACAAAGAATCTTCTTCACTTACTCAGTCCTCCGTGCGGTCAATGTGTACCCGCGGTTCATAGCGGCTGTCCAGGATCCTTAACCCTTCCGTCAACCGCTGCCGCACTTCTTCATCGGAAAGAGGCAGCGAAAAAGGGACGACGGCATCAAAGGTCAGCATCAAGGTTTTGCCCCGGTGCGTCAGATGAAAATCATGCACGCCGCAGCGCTCATCCAGACACAGCAGCAGCGCGTGGACCCGGGAGAGAGCTTCCTGGGTTTCGGGGCTTTTCTCCGAAACCGGATCCAGATGAATGGTGGCAATGCAGCCGTAGGTTTCTTCCAGAGTCTCCTCCACCCGGTCTATGAGGGTATGCGCTTCTTTCAGCCGCAGCTCCCCGTCCATTTCCGCATGGAGAGTAAGCATGAACCGCCCCGGGCCATAGTCGTGGATCACCAGATCATGCACGCCCTGCACACCGGGAAAGCCCATGACCGTGGCAACGATTTTTTCGGTCAGTTCTTTATCCGCAGGTTTTCCCAAAAGCAGTGCACAGGTATCGCTGACGGCTCTAACCCCGCCCCAAAGGATCACCAATGAAACGATCAGCCCGCACCAGGCATCTATATTGACCTTAAAGAGCACGTAGACGCCCGTGCTGACCAGCACCACGGCGGTGGTCAGCACATCAAAAAAGCTGTCCTGCGCCGTAGCCAACAGTGCCGAAGATTGGATCTCTTTCCCGTATTTGCGGTTGTACAGGCCCATATACAGCTTGACCAGCATGGAGAGCAGCAGCGCCCAAAAAGTCAGGGGTGAAAAGGAAGGCGCTTCCCCACCCCGGAAGATTCCTTCCAGAGAGCTTTTTCCCAGTTCCGCACCCATAAGCAGTATCAGAAAGGCTACGATCAAAGCGCTCACATATTCTGCCCGCCCATGGCCGAAAGGATGCTCCTTGTCTGCATGCTTTCCCGCAATGCGGAAGCCTACCAGCGAAACCAGAGAAGAAAGTGCATCGCTGAGGTTGTTGAACCCGTCCGCCATAATGGCCAGCGAACCGGCAATCCCGCCTGCAAGCAGTTTCATAGCGCATAAAAGCACGTTGAAGCACACCCCCACGATGCCGCACAGGCTTCCTACGGCCCGGCGATCCCGGGGATCTTTTATAAACAGCTTCCGCAAAAAAGCGATCATGGTTGTCTCCTTCATTTGTATTGTATCAATATAGCATTTTGCCTGCCGCGACGCAAGAAAAATGCCTTCAAATCTTTTTCTCCAATACCGGCGCCGCATATGGGATTTACTTTCGAATACCTTGCAATCCGTCCAATTTTCTGTATAATATAATCATAGAAACAAATTCTTAGAAGAGGAGGTATCCCATGAACTTTCTGAGCCTTCTGGGCGGCCTGGCCGTGCCCTGCATCGTATGCTTCGTTATCGGTCTGGTGCTGCTGATCGTGGAAATGTTCATTCCCGGCTTCGGGGTCTGCGGCACCTTGGGCATTCTGGCCTTTCTGGCGGTGATCGTCATGCAGTTCATGGCCAATTCCCTGGCAGCCGCCATGATCGTTACCGCCATTATGCTGCTGCTGCTGACGCTGATGATCCTGCTTTGCCTGCATTCCTTCCAGCGAGGGCTGCTTTCCCGCTCTCCCATTGTGAATCACCAGAGCATCGAAAAACAGCTCCCCACCGACACCTCCCTGGTGGATAAGACCGGCGTGGCCCTGACGGCGCTGCGGCCCACCGGGTTGGCTGAGATTGAAGACCGGCGCCTCAATGTGGAAACCGCCGGAGAATTCATTCCCGCGGGCACACCCATCCGGGTGGTGCAGGAAAGTCCCCTGCGTATTCTTGTGCAGGAACAGGCATAAAAGAAAGGTCGTTAATGAAATACTGTAAAAAATGCGGTGTTCTGTATACTACGGATGTATGCCCCAAATGCGGGATAGAATATCCCCCCGAGCAGGAACAGCGCCCTCTTACTGAAGAAGAAAAGCACCAGCGTAACCGCCAGTGGATAGGCATTCTGATAGGCGTTCCTCTGTTTATCGCTGCCATCTATCTGATAATCCACCTGTTTTACGGAGGCCTGTAAGCCTCTTCTGCTGCTAAAAGAACTCATGGGACCCACTTAATTTTATCTGGAGGTTAAAACAAAATGCCCTTTGCCCTCATTATCGTTGTTCTGATCATACTGTTTCTGGCGTTGCTGTTCAGCTTTGTTCCCATTGGCCTGCTGATTTCCGCCAGCGCTTCCGGCGTAAAGGTGAACATTTCCACGCTGGTAGGTATGCGCCTGCGGAAAGTATCTCCCTCCCGCATCGTCAATCCCCTTATCAAGGCAACCAAGGCCGGCATGGATCTGCCCATTGGCAAACTGGAAGCCCACTACATGGCTGGCGGCAACGTAGACAGAGTAGTCAACGCCCTTATCGCCGCCCGCGGCGCCGGGATCCCCCTGGATTTTGAAAAAGCCTGCACCATCGATCTGGCTGGGCGAAATGTGCTGGAAGCAGTGCAGATGAGCGTCAACCCCAAGGTCATCGAAACGCCCGTCATCGCCGCTGTGGCCATGGACGGCATCGAGCTGCGGGCCAAGGCCCGGGTCACCGTGCGGGCCAACATCGATCGCCTGGTTGGCGGTGCCGGAGAAGAGACCATCATCGCCCGTATCGGCGAAGGTATCGTCACTACCGTAGGTTCCTCCCAAAGCCATAAGGAAGTGCTGGAGAACCCTGATTCCATCTCCCGTACGGTTTTGAGCAAGGGTCTGGATGCAGGAACCGCGTTTGAGATCCTCTCCATCGACATTGCCGATGTGGATGTTGGCCGGAACGTAGGCGCCCAGCTGCAGATCGATCAGGCCGAAGCCGATAAGCGCATCGCCGAAGCCAAGGCTGAAGAACGCCGGGCCATGGCCGTAGCTCAGGAAAAAGAAAACGAAGCCCAGGTAGCCGCCATGCGGGCCAAGGTCATCGAAGCGGAGGCCCAGGTGCCTTTGGCCATTTCCCAGGCCTTCCGGGACGGTAAGCTGGGAGTCATGGATTATTATAATATGAAGAATGTAGTCTCCGATACGGAAATGCGCAGCGCCATCTCCCAGGCCGCCTCTCCCAAGGAGAGTAAGTAACGCCCCATGGATGGCATTCTGCTGCTCTTCTTTATTGCGGCTGCGGTCATAAGCCTGTCTAAATCCGCCGCCAGGAAAAAACGGCCGGCCCCCCAAAAACCGACTGCTTCCGCATCGGAACAAAAGGTGCAGCCTCCGGCTCCCCGAACGCCCATACAGCCTACGGTCAGTTCCCGTGTAGCGCCTTCTTTAGGCAAAGCCGCTATCAACGCTTCCAAGACAGGTCATACCCACAGTGTGCATGTGGTAGAGCCCTCTTTTTACGGCGGCCATGCGCACGAAGAAAACAGTATGGCCGGCCCCGGCAAGGACTGCGAAACTGTAGACACCCGTCCCCGACCCACGGAAGAAATGGAATCTTCTTCCGCCACCCCTGCTCAGCCCTCTATCCGGCTGGACTTTGGACCCAACCAGATGGTCAATGGATTGCTTTACGCCGAAATCCTGGGAAAACCAAAAGCGTTGCGCTGATATGAAACCCCTGAACTCCCTGAAAACCGTGATTACTCTGGTGCCATTGGCCGTATTGTGCATACTTTACGGCCTTTGGCTGGTTTTGGAGCCTCCGGTTTACCTGGAATCCGTTCTGTACGGAACTTTGGTTCTGGGGCTTTTCTGCGCCCTGTACATCCGTTTTATTCCCGCCTGTGCCGCTCAGTTGGAACAGCGCAGCCGAAGTGAGGAGAATACCCTTCCCTTCCGCACGCACAGCGCCGGGGGGCGGGAGCTGCTGCGGCTGCTGGTGATCCTGATAGCGGCCCGAGCCATGCTGTTTATTTTGGTCTATCTGCTCCATCTGCAGCTAAACGGTTTTACGGGCACTTTTTTTGATGTGCAGCGCATCTGGGCTGATCACCCGGATTCCCCCAGATACATTTCCATTGTCAACAAAGGCTATTTTGCCGAAACAGACGGTCTATATCTGAATCTGGCCTTTGAACCGCTGTATTCCTTTGTCATTCACCTGCTCAATCCGGTATACACCAGTTCCATCCGGGCAGGCTTTTTCCTGGCCAACATAAACGCCGTACTTTCCGGTCTGTTTCTGTATGAACTCGTGCTCCATGACCGGGACAGGCGTTCGGCACGCCGTGCAGTGCGTTACTTCTGCCTGCTGCCGCCCACGTTCCTGCTCAGCTGTGTGCTGCCCGACAGCACCTTTATGCTCTTTTCCATTCTGTGTGTATATTGCGCCCGGAAAAAACACATAGCCCTGGCTTCTCTGTTTGGTGCTTTAGCTACCCTTACCCGCATGGAAGGATTGGCTCTGCTGGCGCCGGTGTTCATTGAATTCTTCTCTCAGGCTGCTCCCCCTGCCCGGGAAGGAGATCCCGTCTGGAAGACTGCCTGCAGACGCTGGTGCCCGGGACTGTGGATCCTGCTGATCCCCGCTGCTTTTATGGTATACATGGGCATCAATTACTATGTGGCCGGAGATCCCTTTGCCTTCACCCGCTGCCTGTATGAAGCCTACGGACAGAAATACGCATTGTTCTGCCAGGCAGGCGGAAGCCTGTGGGACAATCTGCTCACCGCTTATCTGCACTATGACTATCCCGCCCTGCTGGCTCAGTGGATCCCCGGGGCGGCAACTTTGGTTCTGAGCCTTATATGCATGCTGCAGGGGCAGCGGCGCTTACCCGCTTCTTATGTGGGGTATTATATTGCCTATGTACTTATGTCCGTGAGCGCCACCAGTCTTCCCTCTCTTCCACGGCAACTGTTTTTATGCTTTCCCGGGGTGCTGGCCTTTGTGACCCTGACCCGGCGCCGGTGGTTGGATTGGCTGCTTCTGCTGCTTTGCTTCATAGGACTGATCGGGTATCTGGGTATGTATGTAGCAGGCTGGCCGGTACAGTAAAAAACCTTCCGCTCTTGACAAATGCGTCCCGGATGCTACAATAAATCATAGCTTGAGCGAATGTGGTGGAACGGCATACACATCAGACTTAAAATCTGACGCCGAAAGGTTGCGGGTTCAAATCCCGCCATTCGCACCAAAAGTCCACCGTAATTTTGATAGAATTACGGTGGACTTTTTTAAGCAATGTAAATAATTGAATCCACATACAGGAGTGCGATTTCATGCGTGAGGTGCGATTCCATATTCGTCGGAAATCCACATTTGCGGGAGCTCTTTTGCCGTATCGAATGTACATTAACGGTCAGTACATCGGAACAATACGCAACGGAAAATCACTGGATGCAAACGTTCCCAAAGCAGGCGTTTATTATATTGAGGATGATATTCTGTCTTCGCGAAACGCTGTGATATATGATAATGGGCTATCCGAATATAGCGTTGTAATAAAGCGAGCCGGAGGGTGGCGCACGGAATCATACAACGAGTTTTACATGGAGAAAGGTAACGTCTTGGAGCAACTGCCGTCTTTCCACTGGGAAAAGCTCTTTGAACTACAGCAATCTATGTCTCAGAGTGAAAGGCTGCTCGCCCTTAGCGTGGAGTTTTGGATGTCCGCCACGGACGATTTGCAGGAGGTCCTTGCTTCAGAACACCTTTTTGAAATCATAGCCGCTTTACAAACAATCGGTGCACATAAGTATCACGATTTGCTTCTCAAAATTATGAATGACGATTTTGGTGATGTCCGTTTTCCGTTGGACGATAACCAGATCGAGCAGATGCAGCCGAAAATCGAGGACGCAAACCGGGCATTTTGGAAAAATAAGGGCGCAGAAGCGGAGTTTCGTGGGGCAGTCACGAATTTTCTGATAACAAACCTGGATGCTTCTGGCCACGTTTTTGAAGTAATAGATCAGTCATGAGAATTTTTTCCACAGAGGGGGCGCATTTCCGAAAACTACTGCACCCCCTTTTGCGCTGAAAATGCACCCCCTTGAAATTCTATTAAAGTTAGGGTTATTTGCCATGCAGAGTGTCCTTATAGGATCTGAGTATCCTGTAATGGACACTCTGCTTTTTTATGTGAAGAATGGCGAAAAGCTGGAGCTGCCGATCATCATCCGTTCCCGCACGCACAGCAGCTTGTGCCTTGTTTTAGGCAGAGATAAAAACTATTACCTTTTGAACCGCTCACCGACAAAATACTCCTTGATTTTCGCCCCTGACCCTCGCTGTCTGTTCAGCTGTTTTTGTCTCAGATCCGCAAGCAATTTGCTTTCTGATGAATGGATCGCTATTTGATTCATGCAGATCATTTTTTGCTAATGAACCGATCCGCTAGCGACAGCAAAGAGCCAGCAAATATCACTGTTTCAGAAAATCCCGTGAGGTTGCTCATGATGCCCTCGATCAGCAGCTCTTTCTGCCAGTCTGGCAGTCAGTTGGTGAAAAAGATCCCCTGTCTTATGCGCTTAAAACATGATGGACAACAAAAGGATCATGGTCGTACCCGATAATGATGCCCCTGGCTATGAGCAGTTTCATACTCCGGCTTTTATCCCTGCTCATAAAGCAGGTCATACTTTTCATACCAGGCCCGCAGGGTGCCATCCTGGGCCCACTGCACCAGCAACGCATCCAGCAGGCTGAGCAAGGCTATTTCGGAGGCAGGGGCGACAAGATGATACTGCACGGTGCCGATGTTCCCGGGGCACAGGCGCATATCCTCATCCATAAAAGTCAGAGCCGCTGTCCGGGGCATGGCGCAGTAATCCACCGTTCCTGCCCGCAGAGCCACCAGCATATCGTAGTAGGCGGCGTAGGGAAGAATGGAAAGGGTAGGCTCCTCATCCTGCTGGTAGCGGGTGAGCACTTTGTAAGCATCGGTATCCTTCAACGCGGCGACGCGCTTTTCGCTCAGGGGCTGGGTGCCGTAGCCCACCAGCACCACAGCGTCAGTATAAAAGGGCACGGTGGTAGCAGTGTATTCCCGGGAGGAAAAACCGGACATGCTCACCGCCGCCAGATCGATAAGCCCATCAGCCATTTTCCACTGAGCGGTCTGTCGGGTGACCCCTACGGTCTGGCAGCTTTCCGTATCTTCAAAAAGGAACCGGCTTAAAGCGGCGGCCAGCTCATCCTCCAATCCCTGCCCCTGAACGTTCAGCCCGAAAAGGTTTTCATCCACCCCTATGTGCAAGCTTCCCTTGGCCCGAACCAGATCCAGATCCGCATTATGCAGCGCCGACAGGGAAGGCTCGTTGATCCACAAAATCAGCAGTACCAGCAGCAGCAGGGCGGCGAACAGGAACACCTGCCTTACGGGCAATTTTTCCTGCCAGTCCTCTCTGAACCACCGGCGCCGGTGCTTCTGTACTTTTTTGTTGAATTTCGTTTCCATATTCACTTGAAGTATAGCAAAAAATGCCCCATATAACAAGCCCCGGGCACTCTGTACAACGGCGCGCTTTTGCGGTACACTGTATATGTAGAAATGTATCAAAACATCCGCAATGATTTTTGGAGGCTGTATGAGATTGTTTATTGCCATTCCACTGCCCAAAGACGTGCAGAAAAGCGTGTGGGCCTTTGAAGAAACTCTGCGGGAGAATGCTTCTTCCGGTAATTTTGTACCCAGAGGGAATCATCATATCACCCTGCGCTTTGTCGGGGAAAGCAGCAAACTGGCTGAACTGGCGTATGCCATGCACGAGGCCGTTCGGGATGCCCGCCCCTTCCCGCTGAAGCTGGGGGCGTATGGCTCCTTTACTCACGGCGGGGCCCGGACCAGCTATCTGGGTGTGGACGGAGAGCTCAGCGAGCTGCATCGGATCCACCAGATGTTGGAAAGCGCCCTGTGGGAGCAGGGCTTCAACGGCGGCCGCGGGCGGCTGGTGCCCCATATCACGCTGGGCCGGGCGGTGGAGCATGGGGATATCTCCGGTTTGAAGACCCCCAATACACCGTTTGTGGTGCGTTCCATCGTGCTGTATGAAAGCACCAACGAACGGGGACGCATGGTCTATACCCCCCTGCATACGGAGAAGTTCTGAAACGGGGGCAACGCCCTCTTTTATTTTGACGGCGCTCTTTTGGCGGGAAAGGAAACAGAATGCCTGCATCTTCTCTGACAGTGGTTCTGGGCCGAGCCGGCAGCGGCAAAAGCCGACGGCTGTATGAATGTATGGCTGCCCATATGCAAAAGGGGGAACCTGCTGTGCTGCTGACAGCGGAGCAATCCACCTATGAGGCGGAAAAGGCGTTATGCACCCTGTGCGGCGGTCTGGTAGGGGGGCAGGTGCTGAGTCTGACCAGATTCTCCCAGCGGGTACTCAGTGAGCAGGGGGTCTTTTTGCCCTATCTTTCCGCACAGGGCCGGTTGATGGTTGTGCGCAAGGCAGCTTTGCGCCGGCAGCAGGAGCTGACTCTTTTTGCACCCATTGCGGCGGGAAAAGGGTTTGCCCGGAAGATAGACGAACTTATCACCCGTTTTAAGCAGAGCGGTGTAAGGCCGGAGCAATTGAAAGCTGCAGCAGAAAAACTTCCTGAAGACAGTCTGCTGCGGGGAAAACTGATGGATCTTTCCCTGCTGTATGAAGAAGTGCAGGCCTATCTGCAGGACAGGTATTTGACAGAAGGAGATCTGTGGACCCGGGCGGGAGAATGTTTTTCCGCTTCGGCTCTGTGCAGAAGCCATATCTATGTGGACGGGATCGATCTGCCCAGCCGGCAGTTGTTCGACTTTCTGGAAGGGCTGCTGGGGGTGTGCCTGTCCATGACTGTGGCCCTGCGAGCGGATCCCTGGGATCCGGAAAATACTCTTTTTGCCCCGGACCAGCGTACAAAAGAAAAGCTCATGGACATGACCTGCCGGGCTTCGGTGCCATTTAAGACCGTGTCCCTGCCCCGGCGGGAAGAAGGGCCTGCCTCTTTAGCACATATGGAAGCGCAGCTGTTTGCGGATGTGCCCCGGCCTTTTTCGCAGGAGGCGCAGGAGGTGCATCTGTGTGCCTGCGCCGACAGAGAGCTGGAAGCATCCCTGCTGGGAGACAGGATACTGTCTATGACCCGAAACGGATATCGTTACCGAGATATGGCTGTGCTGGTCACGGATAAAGAAGGATACATTGCCCCGGTACTGCGGGCTTTCCGCCGCCGGGGGATCCCTGTGTTTTACGATGCGGGCAGACCCGTAAGCGGTCACGGGGCCATGGCCCTGCTGGTATCGGCTCTGCGCTTTTGCCAGAGCGGAGATATGGAGCAGGCGCTGACCCTGATGAAAACAGGCTATGCCGGGGTAAGCCGGGAGCAGGGCGAGATCTTTGAAAACTATGTTCTGCGCTACGGCCTGTACGGCAGCGCTTTGGGAAAGCCCTTTTCTTTTGGAGAGGTGCCCGAAGAAGCCGAACAAGCCCGGCAGCTGCTGGCAGAACCACTGCTGGCCTTGAAACAGGAGCAAAGCGGCGCCGCTTCCGCCAGGGAGCGGGTACAGGGTGTCTACGACTATCTGGAAAAGCTGTCTCTGCGAGCGCAGCTGCAGCAGAGGGCGGAGGAACTTCTGGCGCAGGGAGATCCCCAGCAGGCTCTGCTGCACAGCCAGGTATGGAACGTTTTATGCGAACTGCTGACCCAGTTGTACACCATCCTGGGGGAGGATCCCCTGCCCCTGAAAGAATTCGTCTCTCTGGTGGAAGAAGGGGCCGCCGGCTACACCCTGGGGGTTCTGCCGGGAACGGCGGATCAGGTGCTGCTGGGGGATTTTGCCCGTACCCGCAGCCCCTATATCCGCATACTGTTCGTGCTTGGATGCAGCGAAGGACTGCTGCCCCAGGATCATCCCGATGACGGGCTCATTGACGATGGGGAGCTGGAACTCCTGCGTGACGGAGGACTGGAGCTTTGGCAAAACACGGAGCATCTGACTGAATTTGACCGGCTGGAACTGTATACTGCTCTGTGCAAGGCCCGGGAAGAACTGTATTTTTCTTATGCCTATACGGCGGGCGGGCAAGAGATAGCCCCTTCGCCGCTGATAAAAGAATTGAAAGAGCTTTTCCCTCGGTGTGCCCGGGAAGAAGTGCTTTCACTGAAGGAAACGCCTCTGTATGAAGAAGGCGGGTTTGATCGGCTGACGGAGACGCTGCGACTGTTTGTGCAGGACGGAGTAGTTTCTGCGGACTTGGGGACGCTGTATGGATACTTTTCTCAAAAGTCCCCGTACAAGGAAGCTTTGCCCGGTTTGATGGAAAGCATGGCAGGGCGGCCACCTTCCCTGCGTCTGGGCCGGGCCATGGCCCGGGAAATGTATGGAACCAGTCCGCTTTTGAGCGCCAGCCGATTGGAACTGTTCAACAAATGTCCCTTTGCCCACTATATGCGCTATGGTCTTTTAGCCAAAGAGCGCCGGGAGAGCGGGGAGCAGGCCGCCGATGCAGGCACGTTTTTCCATGAGGCCCTTCAGCGTTTTCTGCAGCGGTGCCGGGAGAAAGGATTGGCGCTCCACACCCTGGGGGAGGAGGAAGCCATGGCTGTGGTAAGCGAGATCCTGCCGGAACTCATCGCCATGCATAACGACGGGATCTTTCTGCGGGACGATCGGCTCCGGGCCGGTCTGTTCCTGCGCATAGACATGCTCAAGCGCTGCGTGCTCTCCCTGCTGCGGCAGGTGCAGGCCGGTACCTTTACCCCTGAAGAGGGAGAGTTTACCTTCGGCCCCGGCCAGCCCTGCCCGGCCATGAAGATCCCCTTGAAAGAAGGCGGCTCTCTGCCCCTGTACGGCCGTATCGACCGATTGGATGTAAGCCCGCAGGAGGGGTTGTTCCGCATTGTGGATTATAAAATGGGGGATAAGAAATTCGATCCTGCTGCCATGGAAGCAGGGCTGACGCTGCAGCTGCCTTTGTATCTGGCCGCCGCCGGGGAAAAGGGAGCGCCTGCGGGGATGTATTATATGCCCCTGTACCTCCCTGCCCGAAAGGAGGGAGAGGAACGCTCTCATGTGCTGCGGGGCGTGACCTGTGAGGAGGAAGAGACCCTTCAGGCCACAGAGCGGGGGCTGGCCGGAAAGTCGGGCATTATCGAAGGACTGCGGGCAGACGATAAGGGAGGCTACCACGGAACCCTGTGCAGCCGGGAAGAGCTGAAACGGCTTTTGAGCCGTGCGGTAAAAAAGGCGGGATGCACTGCCGATACCATGCTGGAAGGAGAGGCTTCTGCCGCACCCTATAAAGAATCCTGCGCTTACTGCCCTCACCGGTCAGTATGCCGCTTTGATTTGTCCATACCGGGCTGCCGGTATAAATCGCTGGGCAGGATGACCCTGTCTCAGCTCCTGTCCCTGACGGAGGAACCCTCTGCCCGGGGCGGAAAGGAGGAGGATCATGGCCTGGACAACTGAACAGCAGCGGGCGATAGACGCCCGGGGAAACCTGATCGTATCTGCCGCCGCCGGAGCAGGAAAGACCGCCGTGCTTACCGAGCGGGTAGCCAGGCTGGTGGAGCAGGGAGCTTCCATGGACCGGATGCTTATCCTTACCTTTACCCGGGCTGCTGCCGGAGAAATGAAGGGTCGTATTGAAGATCGGCTTTTACTGCTGGCACGGGAAGCAGCAGGCGAAGTGCAAAAGCGGCTCAGGCGGCAGGCGCTCCTTTGCCGCAGTGCCCAGATATCCACCATCCATGCTTTCTGCGCCAGAGTGGTGAACCGGCATTTTCATATGGCGGAGCTTTCTCCGGGAGTGACAACGCTGGATGAAACGGAAAGCGCCGTGCTCATGGAGCAGGCCGCTGCCGAGGCCCTGCTGCTTTTTGCCCGGGAAAAAGAGGAAGCCTATCAAACCCTGCTGCGGGCCTTTGACCGGGAGGAAAAGGTGCTGGAAGGGCTGCTGAAACTCCACGGCTTTTTGTGTGCCCAGCCGGACAGAGAACGGTGGCTGGCACAGACCCGGGAAAGCCTTTTCAGTGGAGAAGCCCTGCAAAAGGCGGGAGAACTGTGCATGCAGGAGGGAAAACGCCGGCTACACCTGGCAGCTAAAGATCTGCAGGAGTATCTGCCCCTTATAGACTGCCAATATGGCAAGGTCATTGCTTATATGCAAGGCGTGCTGGAGAGCACGGAGCGGGCTTTGGCGGCGGCAGATTTTTATGCTTATACCGATGCCCTGGAGCAGATCCCCTTTGGGGTGCTACGTTTTCCAAAGACTATAGAAGCGGAAGAAAAGAACCGCATTGTGGAACTGCGGGGTCGGCTGAAAAAGTGTGTAAACGATCAGATCCTTCTTTTTTTCCGGGACAGAGAACAGGAACAGGCTGTACAGAACCAGTCTGCCAAAGGGCTGCAGGCACTTTTTGACCTTTGGGAAGCCTTTGACCGGGCCTATACCCAAAAGAAAAAGGATCGGGACAGGATCGACTTTAACGATCAGGAGCATTACTGCGCCCGGATCCTTTCGGATGAACGTGTCGCCCGGGAATATCGGGAGCGCTTTGATTACATTATTGTGGACGAGTACCAGGACAGCAACCGGGTCCAGGAAGCCATCCTTCAGCGGATATGCAGGGAGGACAATCTGTTTTTCGTAGGAGATGTAAAGCAGAGCATCTACGGCTTCCGTATGGCGGAGCCGGGACTGTTTTTGGAAAAGCTTTCCTCCTTTACCGGGGCAGCAGGGCAGCGGGTGGATCTGAACTGTAACTTCCGTTCCAGTCAGGCAGTGCTGGATGCTGTAAATTCGGTTTTTGAAAAGCTTATGGGGCCTGGTATGGGGGATATCCTCTATGATGAGACCGCCGCCCTGAAGCCCGGACGTTCCCAGCCGGAGGGTCTTGCGGAGCTTCATTTGATAGAAGGAGAGGACGATCCGCAGGGAGAACCCCTGGATTCCCCCGAAGCAGAGGCGCGCTTCTGCGCCGAAAAGATCCGCTCCATTATGAAAGAGGAACGCCTTTGCCTGCCGGGAGGGGATGAGCGGCCTTATGCCTACAGCGACTTTGCCATCCTCCTGCGAAGCACCGGCCAGGCCCGGGTATTTGCCCGCACACTGGCGCTTTGTGGTGTACCCTGCTATGCTCAGCTGACGGGGGGATACTTTGAATCCATAGAAGTGGCGGTGTTTTTGAACCTGCTGCGAATCATTGATAACCGGCGGCAGGATATTCCTCTGCTCAGTGTGCTGCGTTCCGCCATGGGAGGCTTTTCAGATGAAGCGCTCATCGGCTTGCGTTCCCGGTGCCCTCAGGGAGAATATTTGGACTGCCTGCTGCTGGAAGCCCAAAGGGAGACGCAGGGGCAGGCGGCTGCCTTTTTGGAAAGACTGGAACGCTACCGGCAGATGAGTCTGTTGCTGCCGGTGGAGGAACTGGTCAGCAGGCTGCTGGATGATACGGGGTTTTACCGGGAGATGGGCGCCATGCCCGGGGGCAGGCAGCGGCAAAGCAATCTGGATGCGTTGGTGGAGAAGGCGCGTGCCTACGATGGCACGGGTGCTTTCGGTTTGCGGGGCTTTTTGAAGTATATGGATATGGCCCGGGACTCCGATAAAGCGGGGGCCGCTCAGTCCGTCACCGCCGATGCAGTGCGGATACTCTCCATCCATAAGAGCAAAGGGTTGGAGTTTCCGGTGGTATTTTTGTGTGATCTGGGCCGCCGGTTCAACCGCCGGGACGAGCAGGAAAGTCTCCTTTTGGACGGAGATTGGGGAGCCGCCCTGAGTTTTGTAGACAAGGACAGAGTCAAGCGGGTGCCGTTGCTGTATAAAGCTATCCGTCTGCTGGGCCGGCAAAGGCAGATCGAAGAAGAAATGCGGGTGCTGTATGTGGCCATGACCCGTCCAAAAGGACGGCTGTATATGGTGGGCAGCCGAAAAAATGCCGAAGTCTGGGTCAGGGAAACGCCTCCCTGCACGCCTTGGGCCCTGTATGAGGGGGATACTCCTTTACGCTGGCTGCTGTTGACTTTGCGCGGCAGGGTGCCGCTGTGCATCCATGGCAAGGAAGAATTTGCGCCGCCCCCCAAAGCACAGGCGCCTCTTCTGCCCCAGGGAGATCCGCAGCTGGTGGAAAAGCTTGCGGAGCGGTATGCCTGGCAGTATCCCTTTGCGGAAGCTACAGGCTTGCCCCACAAGACCTCCGTTACTGCTTTGAGTCATCGGGAGGAAGAAACTCCCGTCTTTGATCCGCCTCCCTTTGCGCAGGAGCAGGACAATCCGCTGGTTCACGGCACGCTGATCCATGCGCTTTTGCAGCACATCTCCCTGCATCCCGGCCCGGGAGATTGGGAGCAGGCCATGACAGGCCTTTCCGCCCGGGATCGTCGGGCTATGGAATGGTTCCTCTCTTCTCCTCTGTTCCGCCGTATGCAGGCCAGTGCAGATTGCCGGCGGGAACTGCCTTTTACCCTGGCGGCCCGGGCGGATACACTGCCCGGCATGGAAGGGGCCGCCCCTGAGGAACGGGTGCTGCTGCAGGGCGTTATAGACGCCTGCTTCCGGGAGAAAGACGGCTGGGTACTGCTGGACTATAAGACGGATCGTCTGCGAGATCAACCGGCCGCAGCTGCGGCGGAGAAGCACCGGCGTCAGGTAGAGCTGTATGCTTCCGTACTTCGGAATCTGACGGGGATCCCGGTGAAAGAAAAATATATCGTATTTCTTACGGAAAAGGAGGTCGCCGCCCTGTGAACCAGCTTCCCGAAGCTTTTTTGACCCGTATGCGCCGCCAGCTGGAGGCGGAGTTTGAAGCCTATATGACCGCCATGGCCCAGCCCCCTCGCCGTGGAGGACGGGTCAACGGCCTGAAGCTGTCTCCGGAGGCATTATTTGCCATGCGGCCGGAGTTCGTACCCGTGGGAAATGAACAGTTTCTGCTGCCGGAGGGAACTGCTCCGGGAAAGGATCCGCTTCATTGCGCCGGAGCCTATTATATTCAGGAGCTTTCCGCACAGATGCCCGCTTCCCTGCTGGATGTGGAGCCGGGCATGGCTGTGCTGGATCTGTGTGCGGCGCCCGGAGGAAAATCCGCACAGCTGGGACAGGCGCTCCAGGGGCAGGGATTGCTGGTGAGCAACGAGATCGTGTCCGGCCGGGCACAGATCCTTTGCGGAAATCTGGAGCGCATGGGCATAGAGAACGCTCTGATCACATCCATGGAGCCGGAGGCTCTGTGCAGCAGCACGGGCCCGGTGTTTGACCGGGTGCTGGTAGACGCCCCCTGCGCGGGAGAAGGTATGTTCCGTAAGGATCCCCAGGCAGCGGCGGAGTGGTCTCCGGAGCATGTGCGCAGCTGTGCCCGGCGGCAAAGAAGCATCCTTATGAGCGCGCAAAAGACCCTGAAACCCGGGGGGATGCTGGTATACTCCACCTGCTCCTTTTCTCCGGAAGAAAACGAGGAGACGATGGAATGGTTTCTGTCTGCCTGTCCGGATTTCACTCTGGAGCAATGCCGGACACTGTATCCCCACAACAGTCTGGGGGAGGGACAGTTTGCTGCATTGCTGCGGCGGCAGGGTCCGCTTCTTCCTACGCTCTGGCGGCAGGAGAAGAGCGATTCCTGCCCTTTGTATGAAACCTTTGCCAAAGACTTTCTGAAGCCCATACACGGCCCGCTGCGTCTGCTGCCTGACGGCCGTTTGCTGCGTTTGCCGCCTTTGCCTTTTGCTTTGACAGGAATGCGCATCCTTCGTGCGGGACTGCTGTTGGGTGAGATCCAGCGGGGCCGTTTTATCCCCGCCCACGCGCTGGCTTTGGCGGCGGAGCGGCCCTTTCGCCATAGCCCGGAACTGTCTTTGGAAGAAGCACTTCGATACCTGCATGGGGAGACGCTGCCAGCAGACATCACCGGCTGGTGCGCCCCTTCCTATGAGGGGCTTCCCCTGGGCCTTGCCAAGGGGGCCGGAGGGATCCTTAAAAACCATTTGCCCAAAGGACTGCGGATGTAGCACTGCGTCCATTGCCCGGAGGAGAAAATTCTTCGGGCGTTTTTATGTCCGGCCCGTAAACGGGCTTTGAACATGCTATAATAAACCGATTCGATAAACAGGAGAATGAAAAAATGCAGCTACAGATACAGGTTTGGGACGTCTCTCAGGCGGAGACGATCATTCGTTTCAATCGGAAATGCTTTCTCACGGACCTTTGGAAACCGGAGGATTGGCGGGAGCTGCTGGCGGATCCAAGGGCCATCTATTACGGAGCCGTAGACATGGATACCGGAGCGCTGGCAGGAAATCTGTTTATCTATAACTGGCAGGGTGAACAGGACTACATAAAGATCATGAACCTGGGGGTGCATCCGGACTATCGGGGCCAAGGGCTGGCGCACAGGCTGCTGACGCATGCCGCCCGGGAGATGACGGCTTTGGGCATGAAGCGTTTTTGCGGGGAGACCCGGGCTTCCAATCAGGCCATGCGGAAGGTCTTTGAAGCATGCGGCTACAGGCTGGAGCGGACGGAAGCAGGGTATTATGCCGATCCGGAAGAAAGCGCCTGCAAATATGTGCTGCGCCTTGAGTAACGCCGGGCGCTCAAAAGCCGCCAGGCACCCCCGAGGGGGAACGTAAGCGGCTCTTGAGCGGATTATGAGGTTGGGGCATCCTGCGGAGGATGGGGCTTTCCCCCGCAAGCTTGGAAAAAAGAGGTATGAGGCTCTATATAAAAGGGATCGTCTCCCTGAGGAGCCAAAGGGATCACACGGCCTTGCGGCTCTGCTCCTCCATCAGCAGTTTATCGGCCACCAGGGCAATGAATTCCCCGTTGGTGGGCTTATCGTTTTTACCGTAGATGTTATAACCGAATAGAGAGTTCAGATTCTCTATTTTCCCTCGGGTCCAGGCTACTTCGATGGCATGACGGATGGCCCGCTCCACCTTGCTGGGAGAAGTGTCAAACCGCTTGGCAATGCCCGGATACAGTTCTTTTGTGATGCGGTTGATGAGATCCGGGTCGTTATACACCAGACGGATCCCTTCCCGCAGATAATGATAGCCCTTGATATGGGCGGGAATGCCGGCTACCAGGAAGATGGCCGTTACCTTTTCATCAAAGGATTTGGGCGTTTGCGCATAGGGGAGGATGGCTCCCTTGCTCTGCTCGTTATCCAGCATCTCCATAAGGCGCTTGCCTAGGGTTTCCGGCTCTACGGGTTTGACCATGTAATACCGGGCACCCAAAGCGCAGCAGCGGCGGACCATGGCTTCGTTCCGCAGGGCGGAGATCACCACGGGAACAGGAGCTTCCCCCGGGCTCATGACGCTGAGCTCCTCCAGGACGGAAAGCCCGTCCACATTGGGCATGATCAGATCCAGGGTCATAACGTCATATCGTTTTTCTTTCAGTTTATCCAGGGCTTCCCGGCCGTCGGCAGCAGTATCCACCTCACTGAAGCGATCCTGGGCTCCCAGATAGCCTTTCATCATATCGGTGAACTGGGTGTTGTCATCCACGAGCAGAACTTTGTATTTAGCCATATGCCTTCCTCCTTTTGGTGCTTTGATTGTACCATCGAAGGCGGCGGGACGTTAGAGTGATAAATTGGCGACTGCACGGGAATGGAACGCAAAATTTATATCCCCCTTCTTTCGACCCGCCCAGCTGCATAAGCTGACAGAAGGCACATTCTTGCGCCGGAAACCCTTTGAAAACGCCCGCTGGGGAGAATATACGCATATTCATTCCGTGTCCAAATTGTGAATAAACGTATATCTATCCACGTTGTCCACCGAGTTGTCCACATTTCCACTGCCCTGAAGCGGGGAGGAACGGAAGTTATCCACCTTTTGAACCGACTGCATAGGCCGCATAGACGCTCTGCATACACAAAAACGCAGCCTGAATACAGGTGCATAGCGTATCTATATTTTCACTCTGATAAAAAAACTTTTTCAAAAACAGAAGCTCCCCCGACTGCAAAAGCAGGAGAGCTGAATGGATTTTTTCTCTGTTGATACAGGCCCTGTCTTGTGCAGAAGACAGGAACATCTGCGTGACAATGTTATTCTCGTGTATGGAAACCGGGCATAATTTTCGTATTTATCAGTATGAACGGGGAACTCATAGACCCGGCTTCATGGCAGCCAGTACCCTTCAATATGTCCGCTCCGTCTTTAATTTGAGAAGACAAATCGAATGGCAGCGGACGATACACAGAAAACGCCCCGGCAGGGACAGCCGTGCCGGGGCAAAAGTACTACTATTGCAGCAGGGAAAAGAGCAGCGCCTCCATGGCTTCTTCCAGAGCAGAGAGCTTGTCTTTCAGTATCTCCTGCGTGGGCGCCTTGGAGCCGGTATACAGCTTCAGCTTTGGCTCCGTGCCGCTGGGCCGTACCATGGCATAGTCTCCGTCCTCTAAAGTCAGCCGCAGCACGTTGCTGGGAGGCAATTTTGTGACGGCGCTGTTTTCATAATCCAGCACCTGGACGACCTTCTGTTCGGCCAGAGCAGCGGGGGGCGCCTTGCGCAAAGCTTCCATGGCGGCGGCGATCTTCTCCAGACCGGCCTTTCCCTCCAGCGTATAAGACTTGGCGCCTTCTCCAAAGAAGCCGAACTTGGCATACAGCTCCTGCAGGGCGTCATACAGGGTCATGCCCCGCTGCCGGTAACGAATGGCTGCCTGTGCCACCAGCATGGCGGAGCAGATGGCGTCCTTATCCCGGCTGAAGCCTCCGGCCAGATACCCATAGCTTTCCTCAAAGCCAAAGAGGAAGGTATGCTCCCCCGTTTCTTCGCATTGGGCGATCTGCTGGGAGATGAACCGGAAGCCTGTGAGCACCTCTTTCAAAGCTACGCCAAAATGCGCACAGATAGCATCGGACAAACGGGTGGAAACGATGGAGCGCACCACCAGACCGTTCCGTGGCAAGGTGCCCAAGCGCTGCCGCTCACTGAGAAGGCTGTACAGCAGAATGGAGGCGATCTGGTTTCCCGTAAGCACAGACCAGCCCCCGTCATGCCGGCGGACGGCTACGCCCAACCGGTCGGAATCCGGATCGCTAGCCAGGATCAGATCCGCATGCTTCTCCTCTGCCAGTGCCATGCCCAGGGTGAAAGCATTGGGATCCTCCGGATTGGGCGCCTTGACCGTGGGGAAGTTTCCATCGGGCAGAGCCTGCTCCGGTACCACATACACATGCTCCAGCCCCATGCGGCTCAGTATGGTGGTGACGGGCACATAGCCTGCTCCATGCAGGGGCGTGTATACCAGCACCAGATCTTTTCCGGCCTGCTTCAGGCCTTCCGGATCCTGCAAAAGGCTCATGGTAGCTTTGTAATAGGCTTCGTCCACCTCCCGGCCTATAAGGGTAATGCGGCCCGAAGCCAGCGCCTCTTCATAGGGCATATAGGCGGTGACAAAATCCGGTACCTGACGGATGCAGGCGGTGATGGCCTCTGCCTGTTCCGGATCTACCTGGCCGCCATGGGCCCAGTAGACCTTGTAACCATTGTATTTGGGAGGATTGTGACTGGCGGTGATGACCACCCCGGCGGTGCAGTGCAGATACCGCACCGTAAAGCTCAGCTGGGGTACGGCATGCAGGGTGGAAAACAGGTGTACCTGTATGCCATGAGCCGCCAGCACGCAGGCGGTTTCCCGGGCAAATACATCAGAGCATCGGCGAGAATCATAGGCAATGGCTACAGACTTTTGCTCCGCTCCGGGCAGGGAGGTCAGATACCGGGCCAGCCCCTCCGTAGCCTTGCGTACGTTATATACATTCATCCGGTTGTCGCCGGGGCCCAGAATGCCCCGGAGCCCCGCCGTACCGAAGGACAGTTCCTGATAAAAGCGGTCCTCGATCTCCGTTTGGTCGCCTGCCAGAGCAAGCAGCTCTTTTTTGCTTTCTTCATCTACCAGCGGACTGGTGCACCAAAGAGTATACCGTTCCTGTACGTTCATGGAAAACTCCTTTCTACCGTTTCCGGGTTCTTTATTGCATTCAGCTTTGTAAAAGCTGCAGCAGGACGAAATTAGCCGCCGTCAGCCCGGCGGCGTTGGTCACGGGGCACAGGCTGCCTATGGTAGTTTGCCCCTCCTGCCGGGTAGCTTTCTCCGGAGAAAATACTACATCCAACCGGGTAATGCCCCGCTTACGCAGTTCCTGCCGCATACGCCGAGCCAAGCGGCAGCCCTGTGTGGAAAACAGATTCACCACGGAAAAGGCTCCTCCGTCCAGACGATTCCCCGCCCCCATGCAGCACAGGATGGGTACGTTCCGCCTGCGGGCGGTCTCGATAAGAGCCAGCTTCCCGGGGATATCGTCGATGGCATCGATGATATAATCGCAGGGAGGCAGCAGTGAATCGACATTCTCCGGGGTGATCCGTCCAAAATGTACGCTGATGCGGCAGTCGGATACGTCCTCCATCCGCCTCCGTGCCGCTTCGGTCTTGGGCAGGCCCAGGGTGGATTTGGCGGCAAAAAGCTGCCGGTTCAGGTTGCTGGGTTCTACATAATCCCCATCTATCAGGTGCATGGCGCCCAGACCGCTGCGGCACAGGGCTTCGGCGCAACTGCCGCCAACACCCCCCAGGCCTACCTGCACAACGGTTTTGTCCTGCAGCCGCTGCACTGCCTCCTGCCCCAGCAGAAGAGCCGTGCGAGTGAGGAAAGGAGATATATTTTCTGCCATAGCTATTCTTCCTTTTGGGTCAATTCTTCCCAGGGGAGTTCCCTGGGACTGATGAAGGTTTGTCCCAATACCGTCAGCTCTCTGGCCAGAAGCAGCTGCGCCCGTTGGCGAAAGCGGCGGTTGGCTTCAAAACTGCCGTATTTGTCGTCCCCCAGCACGGGGCAGCCCAATGCCGCCATCTGCAGACGGATCTGGTGCGTGCGGCCGGTAAACAGCCGGATGCGCACCTTGCACAACGGAGGCTTTACGGCCTCTACCTGATAGGCAAGCTCCATACGTAAGGCCCCGGGAGTACCTTCTTTTACAAGGCGCATGGGCCGTTCTCCTTCCTCCTTCAGGGCATAGTGGATCAGCCGGCCGTTTTTTTCCGCCGGGATGCCAAAGAGCACCGCTTCATAAACCTTCTTCGTTTCGTGGTGGAAAAAGGCTTCCTCCAGGGCAATGCGGCTTTGTTCGTTCCGGGCAAAAACCACCAGTCCCTGTGTATTGCTGTCCAGTCGGTGGACGGGGTACAGCGGGGCACTTACGGCGCTGAGCTGATATAAAAGATCGCTCTCCACCTCGGTGCCGGGGTTCTTGTCTGCTACAAGAATATTTTCATCCTCATAGAGCACGGCCCCCGCTTCGAATGCCGGGAGGTATTTTACCGTGGCGGGGAATTCTTTCCATGGAGGCAGGGAGTAAAAAGTCATGCTTTCTCCCAGCGTGGGATGCTGCAAAGTCAGGGCATAGGCCCACAGGCGGATCTGGGAGCCGGGCCGGGCGGCAGGGTTGTACCGCTGATCCCCCAGAATGGGGCAGCCCATGTGACACAGCTGCACCCGGATCTGATGGGGTCGGCCGCTCATAAGGGATACATCCAGTAAAGACAACCCCGGCGCACGGTTCAGAGTGCGGAAGGACAAGCGCGCTTCCTTGGAACCGGGCACCCCCGGAGCCGTTACGGAAACGGTGTTGGTCTTTTCGTCTTTATACAGCCAGTCGGTAAGCTTTCCGAAAGCCGGCGCCGTCCCTTCCACTATGGCTGCATAGCGCTTTTTGGCCCGGCGGCTTTTAAATTGCTCTGTCAGCCGGGCGGCTGCCTTGCTGGTGCGGGCAAAAACCATTACGCCCCCCACGGGTCTGTCCAGCCGATGCACCAGCCCCAGATATACTTCGCCGGGCTTATGATACTTCTCCTTGATATAAGCCTTACAGGCGGTGAGCAGATCCATATCCCCGGAAGCATCCCCTTGTACGGGCACATTCACCGGTTTTTCCACCACCAGCAGGTGATTGTCTTCATATAAAACCTTCAAAACGGCTCCTTTTTCTGGTTTATGGGCATAAGCAAAGGCAGCCCCGTCAATTTTTAAACATGACAGCACGGCATCCAGCGGCCGGTGGCCCCGCAGGGCAGCACCAGATCTTCCCGGCGAATAGGCAGGCCCACCTCCTCTGCCTGGACAATCCCCGCGGGCAGAGCCACCGTAAGGACGTTTTTGAGCACCGAAGGGGCCAGTCCCGTGGTGTAGCTGTTGATCAAAAAGAAGCAGGGATCCGGGGAGAGGATCTTTACACATTCCTGCACCAGCCCATACAGCCCCGTTTCTATCTTCCACATTTCTCCGCCCGGGCCCCGGCCGTAGCTGGGAGGATCCATAAGGATACCCTCATAGAAATTGCCCCGGCGCTGTTCCCGGCGGACAAACTTCAGGCAGTCATCCACGATATAGCGGATGGGCGCCTCTTCCAATCCGGAAGCGGCGGCATTGTCTTTGGCCCATTGCACCATGCCCTTGGCGGCGTCCACATGCACTACCTGTGCCCCGGCTTTGGCGCAGGCGCAGGTAGCGCCCCCCGTATAAGCAAACAGGTTCAGCACCCGGGGAGCTTTGCCGCGGGTCTGCATATACCGGCCGATCTCTCCGGCCATAAAGTCCCAGTTTACCGCCTGTTCGGGGAACAGCCCCGTGTGCTTGAAGCCCGTAGGCCGCACCACAAAAGTCAGCCCCTTATAGCGGATCTTCCAGCTTTCCGGCAGCTCCCTGGCGTATTCCCAATGACCGCCGCCGGTACTGGCCCGCAGATATACGGCATCGGCAGTATGTGGTTCCATGGGCCACACCGCCTGGGGGTCCGGCCGCAGGAGGGTCACATCGCCCCAGCGTTCCAGTTTGTTGCCGTTGCCGGCATCCAGAATTGCAAAATCCTTCCAATCTTTGGCTAAAAACATATTTCTTCTCCTAAAAATGCGGGGTTATGCAAAAAAAGCTTTTTTCTTTCCCTTTGCGTTTCGGGGATATTCCCGGATGCGGGTCACATATTCCAGATTGACGGCCTGCAGGCCATCGCTGCATTCCAGAATAAGTCCGCCGCCGGTCACTTCTTTAACGGTGCCCTGTATACTGCCCATGGTGTCCGTGACGGTGTAGACAAGACATTCCTTACCGATAAACTGCTTTGCAAGCATTTCCATAGCTGTATTCTCCTTCCGGGTTCTTGCCCTTTTCCTGTTTGTATGTATGACCGCCTGCCTTCTCCTTTCCAGCATGGGAAAGAAGATAATAAAAAGCAAAGCGAATAAAAGCAGGCAGTATTCCAAGCGCTTTCCTCCCAAAACTATTTCATTATTCTGTAGTATACCATGGGTGCGGAACATGGAAAAGCAGTTTATGTAGGGAAAAGTCGATTAAGATGTAAAAAATACAGCAGGATCTTCTTCGGCTATGGCAAAAACCTTTTATTCATGGTATACTGGCTGCACTTGCGCCGGGTTTTCCGGCCGTCCAGTTTCCCAAGAAAGGATGGGTATCCCCCTTGCGCCAAATGAAACGGCTTCTTATTCTGCTTCTGTGCCTGCTCCTGCTTTGTCTGCCTGTTGCAGCGGCAGGAGAAGAAGAAACTTCGGCTTCCCGGCTGGAAGCGGAGTTGGATGTTCCGGAGCAGCAGAAGGATCTGTCTCTGCTGCAGGACGGCCGTATCAGCACCTATGTGGATTTTAAAGCCGGAAACCGGCTGCTGGCCCGGGTGAAAGAGCCGCCGCAGGGAGTCTATATCCAATGGCAGCGGCTGCCGGGAGAGGTGGCCCTTGCCTGGTTGGACGAGGCGGGAAATACTCTTTCCCGTGAGACTCTGACCCCGGCTTTTGTCAATGTGTATGTGTCTGCGCCTCAGAATGCAATGGGACTGGAACTGACCTTTTCTGCAAAGGCGGCAGTATGCGGATTGGAGTTTTACGGCCCCGGGCGGCTGCCTGATGCTTTGCAGCAGTGGGAACCGCCTATGGAAACGCCTGCCTATATGCTCTTATGCGGATACCCGGGGGATGAACTTTTATATTTTGGCGGGCTGGTACCATTGTGCCTGAACGACGGGATCCCTCTGTTCATCGCTTATATAAGTGCCTATTCCCGTCAGCGGCAGGAAGAAGGACTGGAGGCCCTGTGGGCGCTGGGCATGAAGCATTACCCCGTGTACCTGGGAGTGGAGACCGGGCGGAACCGGGAGGTTGAATATCTGCGCGGAAACTGGCGCACCAACCCCGGCACGCTGGTGGAAAAACTTCTGCTTGCCTATTCTCCACAGGTTCTGCTTTCCTTTGAGGAGGAGGGAGAACGGCTGGTTTCCTATAAGGATGAGGAGCGCAAGACCCGCCGCATGGGCGAGGCACAGACTGCTCTGACGGGGAAAGCCGCTGTAGACGGAGCTGCCGCAGCAGCAAAAAGCGGTTGGCAGGGTTTGCTGCTGGCAAAGGGCATGGGCAGCGGCACACTGTCGGCAGATATGGAAGCCCCCTTAGGCCTGTATGCAGACAGATCCGCCCGGGAAACGGCTCAAAATATCTATGATGCCTGTTACCGCTCTTTGGCGTCCTTCGACTTTTCTGTAGAGGAACGAGGAGATTTTACCTGCCTGCAGGGAGAACCGAAGGGGAGCAGTCTGTTTTCTGCAGTGGACTATGCACCCCTGCATAGCCCCGTGCCTACGGCTTCCCCTTCACCCTCCCCCACACCGGAGCCTACGGCGACCCCCGCCCCTGTACCTGCTGCCACTCCTGAGCAGAAAGAAGCACCGGAACCGGAGGAGAAATCATCGTCCCTGTGGAGCCGTCCCATGTTCTGGCTTTTGGGCGGTGTGGTGCTGGGAACTTTGGCCGGAAGCGCCCTGTATTTATTGAAGCAGTTCAAGTTTGAGGATATGCCCCTGTGGCTATTGGTTCTGGTTCCGGTATGTATCGGGCTGCTTTGCGCTCTGCTGGGGGCAAGATCCATCCGGGAAATGGAATCGGCCCGGCAGGCCGCCGCAGTCGTTTCAACAGCCGCTCCCAGTGCCGCACCGGAATCTGCGCCGGAGCCTTCTCCCACCGCCGTCCCGGAGGAAAGTCCCCTTCCAGAAGTGCCGGAAGAAACAGCGCAGCCGGGAAAATGGGCAGATAAGTTCCTTCCGAAGGGAGCAGAAGAAGAGATCACGGCGGATGTGGAAAACGGGCATTGGAGCTACAAAAGCCAGACCCTGTCTGTGGAGATCACCCGACATGCCGACAGCCGCCCCCTGGTCTGGTTTGTGGCAGATATTTATATGCAGGGCGCTAATGCCTTTCGCCCCGCTTTCGGCAACGAAGGCAGAACAGGACGCACGCCTTTGATGCCCTGGAAGATGGCCCGGCTGAATAAGGCCGTACTGCTGGTCACCGGAGACAATATGCTCCACATGGAAGCGGATATAAAGGGCGCCATCCTGCGGGACGGACGGATCTATTCCGCTTCCGATAAAGGCTCTGTCGCCGCCTTTGCCAGTGACAGGCCGGAGATGGATGTGTTTTTTGCCAGAAGCTATACCGCCGAAGGGCTTTTGGCTGCGGGATATGAGAACACCTATGCCTTTGGACCCATTCTGCTGCGTGATGGGGAAATCAGCGAAGAAGAGATCGCAAAATCCCATGTGGGCAAGGCCAATCCCCGTTGCGGCGTGGGCATGGTAGAGCCCGGTCATTTTGTAGCCATTGTAGTAGACGGCCGCAGGAGCGAATACAGCGTAGGCGTGACCTTGACGGAATTTGCCCGGATGTTCAAGGATATGGGCTGCCGGAACGCATTCAATATGGACGGAGGCGTATCTGCCTGCATGATCTTCATGGGAGAACAGCTGAACTCCCACGGCAACGTGGCGAACTACAGCAAGCAGCGGCATATGCCGGATGGAGTGATCTTTGGCTACAGCGAGCAGGTGCCCAGTCTGGAGGATCCCATCTATAACGACGGTATTGACACCACCTATAATATTCGCCGGGACTGACGGATCTTTGAGCAAATACGAATATAACAAAAAGGCTCCCCATGGGAGTCTTTTTGCATTAAGGATCGCAAATGACAGATCAGGCAAGAGGGGCACTGTAAAGAAGAGCTCAGCGCTCCTTTCGCGTTAGGAGCATCCCTATGACGGAGCCGATCAGGATCACCGGTGCCGCCCTGACAAACACCCACTCAAAGGCGTGAAAGGCTGCCCCGAAAACGGCAGTCTCCGGATCATTGTAATTCCAGTCCAGATAGGGACTGGCAGATATGGCCAGGAATACAAAAACCGCTGTCGTGGCACCACACAGCAGGATAAACAGCCAATGCAGCAGTTTTCTTCTGCGGATCTTTCTCTGTGCAAGCTGCAAATTTATGACTTCCAGTTTTTCACAGATAGCTTTCAGGCCATCCGCTTCCGGCTTCGTTACGGTTTCTCCCAGCAGTGTGCTCACGGGGGTCTCCAGTGTTTGCGACAGAGCGATCAGCATAGCGGAATCCGGAACCGACAGCCCCGTTTCCCTTAGTTAAAGATATTGTTGGGTATCTCAAGATGTGTCATTCGATTTTGCCGATAAAGCGGTAGAAGATTTCCACTTCCTGTTCCCGGCTTCCGTCCTCACTTTTGACCGCTTCATGGACAAGGATTTTTTCAATCAGCGTATTCAGAAGTTCAGCCGTCAATTCTGTGGGATTGACATACTGTTTCATCAGACCTATCCACTTTTCAGCGTCAACCGCTGTCTGGGCGGCGGCCTCCA